>Ga0129333_10000317_pt1 | contig 36771 bp, 35 predicted proteins | sample CPB6_08_DNA_FD_94474 | JGI IMG/M metagenome (GOLD analysis project Ga0129333, IMG submission 94474) | Freshwater to marine salinity gradient microbial communities from Chesapeake Bay, USA - CPBay_Sum_0.6_0.8_DNA | ecosystem: Environmental > Aquatic > Marine > Coastal | place: USA: Chesapeake... | reverse complement strand
TTTCTTTTCTTTGATATGCATAACCATATTTTAAACTATTATCTGCTAAATTTTCAATTTCAGATTGGGTAAGTCCTTTATTAAATATTCTAATTTCATCAAGAGATCCTGAAAAATTATTTTTATCTGTACCGTTTCCTGCAATATAAAATTTATTTTTATTCTGAACATTATTTTTTATATCTAATATATTTGAATTGTGTAAATTTCCATCTACCCAAACTTCATATAAACTTCCTGTTTTTTGACAAACAATATGATGCCAAGTATTAGTTGATAATGTGTTTGAAGAAACTGTTGATGTTAGTACACTATCACTTTGTTTAAATTGTATTTTATACGGTTCTGCAGATGTACTATTTGTTAAAACAATATCAAAAGGATATTGTTTGCTTTCTAAATTACTATCTACTAAATGTACTCCGGCTGTACTTGAAAACACATCTATTGGTTTTACAGATTTTTTATCAAATATTGGATTATATTCAAATGTTTGAATAGATTGTGTTGGTGGTATATTTATCCAAAAACTAAATGCATAATCTAAATTATTTGAAAAATTAAACAATTCATTATCAGTTACTTCGAGATAAGATGAACTAAAATTTGCGCAAATTCCTGAATTTTCTTGTGTGTCGGTTGTTAATATACCACTTGTATACGATATATTTCTTTTATTTATTACCTTTACTTCATTTAAATTATTAGACCAATCCAATACATAATCAAGTTTTGTATTTACAAAATTTGTTTCACGATATTTTTCATTAAAACCAACATAGAGTAAATTGTATTTTTGATCTATTATCTTTAATTCATCAATACTTGTATCTATTACATTACCTAAACCATCATCACTTACAATATATTCGTAATTATCATCTATTGGATTAAAATTTTTAATTTTTAATGATTGTTTTTTTATAGTTTCTCCAGTCATATTTCTAGGAAACATTATTATAGATCCACTTGGTGAAAGATAATTATTTGTATCAAAATTTGTTTCATCTGCTGGATTTTTGTCTTTTCTATAATCTCTATAATAATTGTGATCCAAATAATACCATAATAATTTTGGATCTAAAGGTTGTAACGTATATGCATTTTGATAAAGTGATGAAGATACATTTAATATATTTCCAAAATATTTATCATTTTCTGGATAAAAATAACGATAGACATTTATACGTTCTGAATCTAAATTTGATGTTTTTGATCCAGGAATAACAAGAATTGAAGTTGTACCTAATTGTTGAATCCAAGTATTTATTGCATTTAAGAAAGTAAAATTTGCAGTTGACCATACAATATCAACTATTTCAGTTTCTTCTACTGGAAAATTTTGAACATCATCCGATGTAAAAATCCAAGTTTTATTTGTATTAAATGGTCTTGTTGGTGAAGTTGATCTAGATTCTTTTGGAATATCGGAAGAATTAGATCTTACTGTGTAATCACCTATTCGTATTGGATCAAATATTATATTTATACTTTTTTCATGCATTAGTTAGACTTTATTCTTACGTTAAAAATATATTCTTGACTACTATCTTTTAATAATGGTTTTTTTAATTTACCAACCGCTAATAAATTTCTATTGTCATCATATAAACCAATAGTAGATATGTAGGTTTTTGTTGTATTGTTCAATTTATCTTCAAATATTTTTCTATTTGAACCACTAATATATGTATAATTATTCGTATAATTAAATTCATTTTGTCCAACCCTACAAAAATAATTTTCATCGGAATATTCTTCAGCAGATCTAATATACCAATGTTCGTGATTTGTTCTACTTAAATTTGGAGCACATGATGAACTTATTGAAACAAATAATTTTTTTATATTATCGCCATCAATTGAAGCAGTTACCGTATTAAAATTACAATATTTATCCATCACTTGTCCATCTAATAATACTAATCCCCGTCTTGGAAATATCATACCCCAAGATTCTGCATTTTGTTCTTCGTATTTTAGACCATCTTGTTGAGTTCCTTCCACTAAATTATAGTATTCTTCAACTCCAAACATAGAAGATGAATATGTCTTCATAGTTTTACTATCATCTATTAGTTTGTATATTAAATTGCTTGTTTCATCTGATGAAAAATTGCTTCCTGTATTTATTAGTTGATTTATATTAGATGATATTGGAGAAAACGTAATTTGTAAATTTTGACTATCTAATCTATCTTTAAAAGCATCTCTGTTAAATTGTATTATGTAAAAATAATCGCTTCTAACATTATTTTTAAAAATCATATACTCTTGATTTCCAAAACATTCTGCTACATATTTTTTATACAATGTTTTTGCTGGTAAATATTCCGTATCATTATTTATGTATGAAGAACCTGATCCTGATACATGTGCATATGCAATATCAAATATGTATTTTGATAATGGATTTTGCGGATTATTAGTATAAATTGGAATATAATAATTTATATGACCTAATGGAGCAGATGATGTATAAAAATTTTTTTCTCTGTCTGTACCATTTTCAAAAATTGGTTTTGTTAAAAACGTTATTTTTGATTTTGCATAATCGGTTGATAAATTTAATCTTTTAATTGCAGGAAAATTTTGTTGTAAAATTTCTCTAACTTCATTATTTAGTGTTTGTACTTCATTAGATATTGTTTCTATTGGATTAAAACTTGCTGTAGTTACTGTAATAAATGATCCATCTTCATTTTCTGTTAAAATAAATTCTCTTGCTAAATTTTCAGGAAAAAATGAAAGACCATCTTCTGTTGTAATTTGAAAAGCATCTTGTGTAAATAATGTTCCAAATTTATCTTTTGTAAATGCTATGTTTTGTCTTGGTGGAAATCTATTTTCTTTTTGAAATTTTACATATGATTTTATTAAATAAAATAATTTATTATTTATTACCATTTTGTTGTTTGGTATCAATTCATCATATTTTTTTAATAATGGATTTATTATATTTATATTTTCTTGAATTGATTGTGGTTCTGAAATAATTTCTGTATCTAATGGTTGTTCTATTACTTTATTTATTACAAATAAACTAGTATCATTAACAATATCCATAAACATATTTGTTGCAACAATATCATTTACCAAATCTAAATCAGTTACACTTGGATCCATTCTGTATAATTCTTTTTTGTAAATTATATCCAAAATTTGATTTTCTGTTGCAACTATTTGTTCGGGAACATTATCTGGATTTAAATTTTTTGGATTTAGTCCTATTAAATTTCCGTAATATTCTTTTTTTTCATATTTTTTATTTATCCACATTTCTGGATTATATGTGGTTGTTGTTCCAAAATAATTTTGTTTATCTACGGATCCAGTTAAAAAATATTGGTGCAAATCATTTAAAGTTCTATCGTTTACTAAAAAAACAAAATTAGCATAATCTGCATTTTCAGTTTTAAAATAGTCTGAATAAACTAAATTATTTGGATTATTTTTATCAACAGAAAATCCGTTCCATTCTGGTGATATTTTTACACTACTATATTCTATATTATCTGGATATTCAGAATCAAATAAAACTAATGTATGTAATTTTTTAAGAAACTCATGTGAAATTTTTGTTTCACTTTCAATAATTTTTAACTCATTATCTGTTAAACTGTGTAATTTATAGTATTTTTTTGAAAATCCTTCATCATATGGAATTTTACTACTTAAATCATTTAATACACCATATGTTTGATCTAATTTTGGCCAGTGTATTCCTTTGTTTGATGTAAAATAAATTGATTTTAAACAATGTTCTGCACCAAAAGGAATAGATCCTGTTCCATATTTGTAATTACTTCCAGATACAGTTTCATTTACACATATTTCAGTATTGGTTGTATTTATTACTTTTATAGTTTTTCCAATATTTTTTATTACTAAATTTGTAGAAGGTGCTGTTGGTTTGTCTGAATTAAATTGTACAAATTGAGGATCATCTGTATTTGCATTTTCTATTTTGCTTTCAAGTAATCCTGTAATTGGGTTTATTACATATATGTTATTATCTGGAATATTTAATGATACATTTTGTGTTAAAGAATCACCATCATTATCGGCTCTTTCTTCTAAAAATGATCCTATAAATCCAACATCTATAACATGAAATTCTTTATCCATATTACCAATTCAATCTTATTTTTATTAAAATATCTATTTCTGGTGTTTTTTTAACGGGTTTACTTAATTTAGCAACAGCAAGTAATTCTTCAGCATCATTATACAATCCAACTGTTGTTATGTAAGTAATTGGGTTGTGTTTAAAAAATTCATGTTTTATCATATTATGGTTTGTTAGTGTATCATTTACCATTGTTGGATTATTTGAATAATTACATGTACCGGCACTAACTCTAACAAAATAATGATTTGATTTTTTATTACTTGAACCTCTTGCTTTCATATTATATCCAAGTTCAGCTGCACCTGTTATTGCATTAAATATTTTTAATCCATTATTTGTGTCTATGTTTGAAGATAAATCTGTTCCAAATGAAAGTTCATTATCTAATTTTTCAGCATCAAAAATAACTATGCCGAGTGATGGATATATTTTTCCATAAGTTGTTATGTATAAATTTGTTTCTATACTTCCTGTTCCTGAATCATGTATTCCGTTTTCTAAAGTACCACTAACAATATCAAAAGAAGAAAATACATGATCATTTGAAAATTTATCTTCCAAAACATCTTTTGAATTGTCTATAAATGACATTACTTTTGATGGAATTGCTGTTAATTCTGAAAAAGATATTTCAAAATTACCAGGATCTAATCTATCAGTTAAAGAATCTCTATTAAAATTTATTACATATATGTCTTTTCTTCCACTTGTAAGTGTACCATTCGTATATGTTTTAAATTCTGTTTCCGATGTATCTAATGTTAACAATCTATTTTGACTGTAAATTGCTTTTGTTGTTGAATCGGATGTTTCATAACCACTATAAACTGATCCTAATCCATTTTTATTACCATAAGCAACTGAATAATACGAAATTGGTTTATTATTTTTTATTACTGTATTATCAACTACGGTGTAAATATATTTTTTTGATTGTTCATTTTGTGTAGAACTTGTATAATGAGATAATGGTGATTGATTTCCATTAAATAATCCTTTTGTTACTAAATTATCTCTTCCCGTTATTATATCAGAACCCATTTTTAATGGATGAAATATTCTTACAGGAGATTGATCACAATCTGCTCTTTTTACTTTTCTGTTTAATTTTATTCCAGGACCAAGACCACTATAATCTTGTATTGATAAAACTTCAGGACCTTTAATATAGTCTCTGTCTCCAGGAGAATTATAGTTTGGATATTTCATATAAATTTTGGTTGTTTGTAATTCATAACAACCTAAATTATCTGACATATCAACGTATGGTTCTTGAACTTTTGGATTTTCCACAGGTATACAATTTTCTGTAAAACCTATTTCTGTTCCAGCAAATTCAACATCTTCCCAAACATCATACACCGTTCCTCTTTCTGTGAACAGATTTTCGTCTGATCTCCATTCATATTCAGTATACTCCACGCCTAAACAATCTAATAAAAGTTCGTATCTTCTTTCCCAATTAAAACTACGAATATAAGTTGCTTTATATCCTCTATAACATGAATTATTTGGTATTTTTTCAGGTAAAGATGCTTTTGTAATCAATTTTATTATGGCATCACCATATGTTCGTACATCGTTTAATTGTTTTTCCGCCTTTATGTAGCAACCTGTTTTTGGTTGAAGACAATTTAATCTTCCATAAGCATTTTTTGAAATAAAACCAAAATCTAACTCTCGTATGATATTTCCATCAACGGATGACAATAAATCTGGTAAATTATTATCTGTTATTCCATTTTTTCTTGTTTGTACATTTTCTTTAAAACCACCAAATATTTTTATATCTGTTTTTGATTGAAATTGTGTTTTTATTACATCTGCTAAGTAAATTTCATCTCTTACATTTCCAACTTCACATAAAGTTTTATTTGGATTTTTTGAATCAAATTTTCCCCAATATGAATCATTTGAGTCTAATTCATCTTTAATTTTTGTTATGAATGATCTAAACTTAAACAATTCATTTACATTTGTAGAATCTAAAAGATTTTGATTATTATTTAAAACTGCGTCAAATAATCTATCTTGTGTAGTTAATGGTTTCCAATTTAAAACATCATTTATTTGTTCTGTGTCATAATAGTATTGATATGCAGGTAATAATCCACCAACAAAATCATCACATCTTTCATACCAAAAAGATCCTACACCTTCTCCAATTACAACATTTTCTAACAACAATTTTTGTATTTGTTTATCTTGTCCAAATGGAGTATAACATTGCCAAATATCAACAACCATTTTTGCACTATGAGTTGTTGTTTGTTGATCAAAATATGGTGATTTTATATCTGGATTATTTTTTGATTTTACTGTTACTTCTCTAACATTTTTTATAGTTAAAATACGTTTTGATCCAGTTTTCTTTTTACCTAAAATACTTTCTATTCCAGGATCAGGTATTGCTTTACCTTTACCTTTAATTGATGCAGAATTAGCACCTTCTGTTGCATTGCTTGTAAATTTAATATTTACTGTATAATTTACAATTGCATTTGGAGAAAATAAAATGTCTAAATTTTTTGTTTCTCCAGGTTGTAATTGTATTGGATTATCTTGTGTGATTTCAGGCCATTGATATGGTGATATTACAGAATACGATGTTGATGAACCAAATCCCGTAAAACCGGTTACTAAAAGTAAATCGTTTCCTGTATTTTCAATTATTATAGGTAATGTTGATGAATTACCCAATTGAATGTCATCAAAACTTACTCCTTTAACATTTATTACTGGTTTTCCTGCAGGCAATACGATAATATCTTCTGGTGGTTTTTCATTTAATTTTGTGTCTATATTATTTATAGATTTTTGTAAATCTTTTGTTATTGCCGAATAAAAATTTGTTAGATCTTGTGAGTTTCCACCTAAAAATCCAAGACTTATATTGCTTCTAAAACTTACTTCAGTTAAAGCTGTACTCAAATTAAATCTTAATGTATTTAAATCGGAAGGAGAAAGATTTGATAAACTATCTAAACTGTATCCGCCAACTGGAAGATTTGAAATAGTATCAGCAATTGTTGCATCAAAACCAAGTTGATCAACTTTAAACTGTGGGGATTGTCCGTAAGTTTGCATAATTTCCTTCTATTAGTAATCTAATTTAATTTTAATAATCATTTCAGAATCCGATGTTTTACCGACTGGTTTACTTAATTTAGCAACTGCTAATAGGTCATTATTATCATTATACAGACCAACAGTTGTAACATATGTTATATTTTTATATTGATTTTCTGTTGATAACATTAGTGGTTTAATATATTGTTGACTTCCAGTTTCATAGTAGGAAACATTATTACTAAAATTAAATTCACCATTTCCAACTCTTGCAAAATATATTGTTGAATTTATTGTTTCTAATGTTCTACCTTTAAAACTATTATTAACGGAAACATCCATTGCACCACTTATTGAATTGAATAATCTTAAAGCGTTGTAAGAACTACTTCCAGTTGCAGGATTTCTTTTTGTATTTAATGAAGCAGAAGCATCCAATGCCATTCCATTAAGAACCAATATACCTGCATCTGGATACACTATTCCATAAGGTGTTGCTGATGAATTACCTGTGTATAGTCCATTAGTTAAACTACCACTATAAACATAATAAAAACTTCCTCCTGGACCTGTTCTTGATAATGAATTACCCAATAAATAAAGTTCACTAATAGTTTCATCTACTAATGTTGTTATTTTGTTACCAGATGGCAATCCAGTATTTAAATCCATTTCATGTAAAGAAAGTTCCCAAGAACCGGCAGCAAGTTTTTCTTTAAATCTAGAACGATTTATGTTTAAAACATATACATATTCTGATGTTTCTGTGTATGTTGTAACTGTATTTCCAACTGAATCAAGACCATCAAATTTTGAAACAAATTCAAATAAATTATCTTCCGATTCCAATAATAACTGTTTATATTGTGAATATAAAGCTTTTGACTCTGAAACATTATTTTGAATTTGATTTAAATTACCAGAAGAACCGCTATTTAAAAAATCACAATATGCTATACTAAATTGTTTTTCTTTTTTTGATCCTGTAGTATTGTATGCATCTACATAATATAGTTGTTGTGTTGTTGATTGAGCGGAGCTTGTATAGATTTTTAATAAATCTGTACTATTACCACTCCATAACGGTCTTGAAATAAAATCACGTCTATCGTAGGCAATTGATCCAATTTCAAATTTTTTAAAAACATAAGCCATAATTTAATACTCTAGTTTTACTGTTATTGATAATTCACTATTAAATGATTTTTGTAAAGGTTTACTTAATTTAGCAACAGCTAATAAATCTTTATTATCATTGTAAAGCCCTATTGTTGTTACGTAAACGTGTGGGTTATACATAAAACTATCAAAATATGGTTTTCCTATTCTACCTTTTGTTGAATCTGTATTTACAAATGTTGGATTATTTGAATAATTCATTTCACCAGAATCAACTCGTATAAAAATAGATTGTTGATGTTTTATTTGAACTGCACGTGCAACAAATCCTAAATTTGCATTTTGAGCAGAACCACTCATTGCTGTTAAAAGTTTGTAAGAATTTTGTCCATCTGTGTTACTTTGAACAACAGTATTGAATGATGCATTTTCATTTAATTTTTGAGCTGATATTATTATAGTTCCGTTATCTGGATAAACTTTACCGTAATAATGTGGATTTGATGGTTCATAAATTCCTGTTGCTAAAGATCCACTTACTAAATTACGAACTTTTGCAGGTTTTTCAGAATATTCATATTGATCTATTGAATCTAATGAATCATCTATTAGAGATATTATTTTATTTGATGATGAAACTTCAACATTACTTCCAGTATAAAAATTATTGGCAAATAATCCACCGTTTAATTCTGCAATATTTATTTCAAAATTTCCAGGATCTAATTTATCACCAAATCTATTTCTATTTATGTTTATTGCATAAAAATCATTTACTTCGGTATCATCTTCTAATTTAAATTTTGTTTCTGTTTCATCTAAACACATAAGTTTGTATTGTGAATAAATTGCTCTTGAAGGAGTATCGCTTGCCTGTCCAACTACATCATATGCAGTTGTTACATATTTTGATCCGGAACCATTTATATTTCCGTAGGCAATAGAAAACATTTCATTTTCTTTTGTGTTTAAAGATGATGACATCCATACTTGTAAATAGTATTCTTTTGATGCCGTATTTTGCACAGAACTAGTATGAAACGATTTTAAACTAGCAACAGTTGATGACCATAATCCCTTTGTATAAAGAGATGTAAATATTTCACTAGCAGTAGTTCCTGTTAATCTGGTATTTTCATTTTGTGCAACGTTTTTAAAAATATTTGACATATATTATCTCACAAGAATATTCAACCTAAAAAATAATTACGTAGTTACTGCTTGTGTAACTTGTATAGGAACAACTATTCGTGCACCCGTTTGATTTCCACTAATAATAAGTTTTGTTGTTGCAACAGTTCCAATTGGTAATTCCGTGCCTGTTGCTACAATTGTAACTCCTTGTGATGCTGGAACATCAGATACACTAACTGAACGACCTGACATCATTGATGTTTCCGTTGAAAATGTTGCATATGTATTATCGAGAATATGATAAGAATAAGAACTGTTTGGATCAGTAATTGTTCCGGTTGTACTTAATTGAATTGTTTTTGGTTTAATCAAAACACCCAATGCTTGTGTTCTTTTATTTGTTTCAAGTTTTACAACACCAGATGCAATTCCTGGACTTGTTGGATCAATATACGGTATTTGTGTTGTACCGGGAGGAAGTGTTATCAATTTATATTTTAATGATTGTGTTTCATCTGGAACTGCTTCTGTTATTGGCATATTTTCAATAACTGCACCATAATAATCACTACCACCTGGATGTGATGGATTCCATAAATCATAATCAATTTCATCATCTGCTAAAGCAAATTGTGTTATATTAAATTGATTTCTTCCTTTTGCCAATAACTCTCTACCTTTTTTTGTGAGAATTGCATCTACCGTTATTGTGGTATTATCTAAATAACCCATACGATACTCCTTTTTTTAAAATAAAATAAAAACTTTGCAAATTACATACAATACAAATATAAATATGTTTTTTTGATATTTTTATACAAGAATTTAAGTATTTATTGGTGGTACACCAAAAATTGGTTGTATATTTGATGTATAAAACGAAGATTCACCAAATCCTAAACTTGGTCCTAAATTTGGTAATCTACTGTTACCCTTCCACCAAATAACCCAAGGAAATCCTCTAATATAATCTTGTGATGTTGGATAATTTAAATATTTTTTTGTTCCAGCTAAAATACTTTCTTGTAAATATTGGGGTGTAAAAAGTGGTTTCATATATGGTTGTGGTGATCCACCAGGTACCGGTTGTGTTACATCAGTATTTAATTTTATTATTCTTGGTGCTGTATTTTGCATGCCATATTGGTTTTGTGCAAGTATAATATCATCAAAAAAACCACCTTTAATTATAGTTTTCCAAAATACACTTTTTGGAAAAACATTAAATTCAACAACATTTCCATTATGTAAAACATTTTCATAGTCTAAATATGATGTGTCATTTAAATTGTGTTTTGAAAATTCATAATTTTCACGAATAAGAGAATAATTTAAAGGATTTGAAATTGATGTATAAAGTGTTAATTCTGGTCTAATTGAGTTTTTGTAAGGATATGGATAATCGTTACACCCAAAAAACTCTCTACCTTGTTTAGCAGTTTCAAAATTTTTTGGATTTGTATAGTATGATTTTTCAAATGTATAATACCCAACATTTTTAATATAATTTTTTTTATATTTTGGTGATATTGAACTATAATAAGTATGTGATTCATACGTAGAAATTTCATTATTTTTTGATTTTTTAATAAATGCCAATGAACCAGATGAACTAAATAATAAATCAATTTTTGGATAATTTGAAATATCAAGTGTTTCTGCTGATACATTTTTGTAGGTTTTTGAGTCTAACTTCATATCATATGAAATATACTTTACATCAATAGTTTCATTTGTTAGACTTGTATTTAATAAAGTATTATATGTTCTAAATTCAAATTTTGGAGCATTTTGAATTGGTTTGTTTATTGCGATATTTGGTAAATTATTTACTTTACCTTTTGTTTGTAAATCAACATCCATATCACCCAATTTTATTTTTTCATCGGTATCGGTTATTATATTTGTTTCTACGGTTGATTCTGATTCTATTATATTTACATCAAGTAAATCTCCTTCTTCAAATCCTAAAAATAATACCGTACTTTTACTATCATATTCAGCTGGTATTGCATTTGGATATGGTGATAAAACGTTTGTTTCGTGTACAAATCCTTCTGTTTCTACATTTATTTTTTTAATAGATGATACTTTTGATCTTTCAAGAATATTTGGCTCTATTACTAATCCCAAAATTTCATTAGTTCTTGCAGGTAAAGTTTGTCTTATCTGTTCAAATACACTAAAATCAAATTGAGATATTAAAGAAATATATGCGTTAAAATCATTTCTATTTTCATATTTTTGCCAATACTCATACGAAAAATTTTCTAAATCTGGATAACTATCAGCATTTAATGTTGCATACCCACCCATATATTCTGTTAAATCAACATCACCAATTGCTTCATATATGTCTTCATTTATTGTATTTTGTGGTGAAAATGCTACCATCAATCTATTTGAATCGGGTGCATTCATTTCTAATTTTGATTTTTCATAAGAATTATTTACACTTAAAGCACCGGATAATGTTGTTTCATCAATTCTTATTTTTTGTGAATATTCCGTAGATGCACCAACATTTGCCGTATCCATCAAATATGTTTCTATAAAATTTTCAAAGGAACTTGTTGTAAATCCAACAAAATTTGCAACTTTTGATGAACTATAAAACGTATTATTTTTTTGATTTGGGTGTAAACTTTGAATACTAGATGTTGTTTGTGGATTAAAATATTGCCAAAACTTCCATTGACCTTGTAAATCATAAAAAGATGATGTTGGGGTATTACCATTGTAAGCTCTTGCAGCTAATACATGATTATCAAATGAAGAAGTGGATAATGGATTTGACCAATATCTTATTTCGTATACAGATCCAGATAATATTTTGTTTGTTTCAAAATTTGATCCAGAACCTATGTATAATTTACCATCTCTGTTCCAAGAATTATTATATTCTGGTTTAACTTGTCCATTTACAACTATACTTTCAGTTCTATCTATTACAATTTTACCATATTTTTGTGTTTTTAATATAAAATCATAAACTTGTTGCAAAGAATTATCGTCACTAGATATATTTCTTTTTATCATTATATTAAGCGGTTCATCTTCATATATGTATTCATCATATATTGATGCAGACAAATATGTAGAACCACTTGCCAAATAAAATGTAATTGTTCCTTTTTCAATATCTGTTCCATTTTTATTTGCAGTTACAAACCAATCAACACCATTTGAAGAACTTTTTTGAAGTATTGTTTGTATTTCATTATTACTATAATCATAAAGTGTTTCTGGTTGCATTTTCCATCTAAAAGTAACCGTGTCTGGATATTTCCATTCATCATAATGATTTACTTTTTCCCAAGGCAATTCAATTTTTTGATTTTTACCAGTAAGTGATCCTTCAAAATTAAGATAATATGTTGATTTTTCATATAAATTTTTACCTAAATCGTATGAATTTGGATTGTATGCACCACCATATTCTCGTATACTCAATAATGTTTGTGGTATACCGTATGCAGAAAGTAATGCTCGTATTCCCCTACTTGTACCTTTTGTTCCATAAATGTAAGGTAAGTTATTTAATATACGTCTCCAAACTTCTTTTGTTCTTTCTTCTTCTGTTTTATTGTATTTTTCACCTAATATGTTATATTTTGGTTCTTCTTCATTATTTAATCCTAGAGCATATTCCCATAATTCTTTATCACCGATATTAGATGATAAATTCCATCCTAAATTTTTTGTTGCAACTTGTATTAAATCTTGTGATATACCAGAATTTGGATCTTCTTTTCTTAAATGTTTATGTAATATATGTTCATTGTAGGTGTATATTATGTCAAAATGTTGAGCAATCATATTTACAAAAGAAATAAATTGCTCATTTTCCGTATTTTCTATAATATAACTTGGTAAAGTTTTGTATAAAGCATTTGTATTATTTTGGTCAAAAAATTGGGCAAATTCAAGAACAGAATTATACCAATTTATTGCTGGTGATTCGTTACTTTTCCAAAATTTAAATTTTCCGTTCTTTGTTTTAATGTCTTCATCTGATGTAACCGTGTATTTTGGATATGGTGTTATTACAAACGTTTGAATTTCAAAAGGATCGTAATTAAATTGTTCATAGTATAACCATTTTTCCCATTCATCAAACCCACTAATTAACTTTTCTTTTAAATTTTTAATGTTTATTATGTTGGTATCTATTTCATCAAAAGAACCAATGTATGTTTGAAGATTATTTATTTGATCATTATAGGATTCTATCAAATTTATTTTGTATACAAAATTATTTAAACGTTCTTCTGCTGAAGAATAAAAACAAAAGTTATTAAAATCTGTAAAATCTATGTTTAATTTTATAGGTTTGGTATCACCGTAAACATATTTATTTAATATTTCTTGTGAAGTTTGAACATTTGTTGATAACAAATCATTCCAAGATTTAAAATCCGTTTCTGTTACTGTGTTAAAAGAATAATCTACATTATAGTTTGGTCCTTTTAATATATTTTCTTTTTTTATAGTTTCAACAACTTGCGATTGTATTTTTATATTATCAATATATGGTTTAAGTATTTGAGTTCCTAACCAACACTCGTATCTTAAACCCAAATCCATAGGTAACGGATAAAACAATTTTACATAAAAATATGTTTCACTACCGTCTGATGTAACATTTATTACATCTATTATTTTATTTTCTCCAAAATTTAATACTATTGGGGAAAAATATGTTTTTGGTTTAAGGTATTCTAATACAAAAGTTTTTAATTTCTCTACTTCTGCTAAATCATTTGGATTTGTTAATGCTAAAACTAATTCACGTCTATCATTTGATATTTCTGCAATAAAAAGTTTAGTTGCATTAAATTCACTACTGACATAATTTCTAAAAAAATTGTAAACAATTTTATACGAACCTGGTTGTACAATAAAATTATTTAAATTTTCATTTATGTTTAAATGTATATTTGATGGATCATTTTCATCATCTACTTTCCAATTTTTTATATCATATAAAGATCCAACATATCCTCCATCGGAATAAAAAAGATGCATTTCAAAAGAATCTTTCTTTATTTGATTTATTGGATCATCTACAACATTTAATACCGGAACTATAACACGTCTATCTTGAGAAACTAAAAATCTAGAACCACGAATTGGTATATTTGCGTTTAATATTTCTTCTATATTTTGATATTGAAAATTATTCATTAAGTATTATTCAATAGTGATGAAATGCTTTCTTTTAAAAGTTCAATTTCTTTATCTTTTTGTTGCAATAACATATCTTTTTCCATAATCTCATTTGATTGTGAATAGAGTAAACTGTCTTTTTCGCGTGATTCAGATTTAACATCTTCAACATTTTGTTCAAGTTGTTTGATTTTTTCATTTTGAGATACTATACTATCTGCATTTATATTTATCAAGTTTGCAATATTACTAAAAAATTGTTCTGCAATAGTAAAATTTTCTAAATTTTCTGCATTTTCAGGACTTGTAACAAGACCACCTGCTAAATTTTTTATTAAAGCATTATATTTTGACATTACAAAATTTTCAGCATTTACTGCATTTGGTAATGATTTAAAACTTGTATTTACTGCATACTTAAAATCGCCGTTTACATATCTTTCGTCTAAAACTCGTATAGGAATATCCATTGATTCTTCTTTTGAAAAATCTATTATTATTTTTCCACGATTATCTCTTTCAATCATAAAATTTACCTCGTTACTTTAAAGTAAAAATTATTATCAAAAATTTGAACATTATTACCATTTTCTTTTTCAATTTTAACTACTACTCTATAAAATCTTTCTGGTTGAAAACAATTCATCCAAAGGTTAAAATAGTTTCCATTTTCATCACAACTTATTTTTGTACCTTCCGTTGAAAATGGTATTATTATTTCGTCACTATGAGCATCTCTTATTTCATAATATGATGTTTCTGGTAAAAAATAATTTATTAGTTGATATGCCTCGGTTGTATATGTTTTTTGTGGATATTTTTTGTTTGCATATATTCTTATTTTTGATTTTTCATCTTTTGAGTAATATTTTTTTAATTTAACATTTATGTTTATATTTTCATCGGCTACTTCTGAAAGTGATCCTGTTGTAAAAGTAGAATCATCCCATATAACTTGTAGTCTCGGTACATATATTGTATTACTATCTACTCCAAAAAATTTTAAACTTGAAAAATATTCAGGTAAAGTTTCAATTGTGTCCTCAAATTTTAATATTAAGCCATCATTGGAAATAGTGCCGTTTATCCAAGAATTTACCATAGGTGTAATATTCATGTAAACATCGGATGATTGATAATAAAAAGATTCTGAACAAATTAAGTTATTATATGTCCACCATGTTCCTCCACCTTTTTTTGTATAATAAGAGCCAGTTACGTTTGGATTTAAACTTTGTGTGGGTTCCCATTCTACTGCTGATTGCTTTGATGTTCTGTATTTCCAAGAAACACCATCTGTCATATTTGGTCTTGATGCATACTGACCTGTTCCGTTTGTCCACGAAGAACTTACAGGATAAGCATAAATTTTGTATTCTTGAGGTACTTCTTTTACGTCAGTTGTTCTTAATGATAAATAATAAGATGCAGAAGTAGGTATAATTGACGAATTTATTTTATCTTGTAAATCATTTAAGTTAAAATACATCAATATTCTACTGTTATATGTTGCAGTAGAATTATTTACTTTTTCATGTGATAATTCCAATATAGAATCTAAACCAGTATTTAAGGATTCTGTTTTTTCATATATTGTTGCATCTTTAAATGGGTATATTGTGTATATCATTAGTATGTCCTTGATTTACCAATTATATCATTATCTGGATATTTTATTTCAAACATTGAAGGATCTAAAGAGGGAAACAATATACCATCTTTTGTTGCTGCATTTATGTCATAAATATATTTTGAATATCCAAGAGATTCATCGTGTAAATTATTTATTTTAATATTAACAACGGTTTGAACACCATCAATTTTATCTAATTCCGTGTAAAGATTGCTAACTACAACTGGTTGATTTATTTGCCATTTTTTAACATCAAAATAATCTTTTAATTTTTGAATACATTTTAAAATTACTTGATTACCATTTTCATTTGGTCTTGTTACTATTTCAAATTCAACGCCTATGTTTATTATGTATGCATCTTTGATTGTAATTGCGTCTGTAAGCATTCTGTATTGATCAAGGTATGTTTTTAAGTTTTCTTTTGTTGCATTATTTACAGTAGTTAATTTATTATTTCTATCATATCCAAGTACATAAAAACTTAAACCAAATTGATTTTGTAAAAAATTATTAGCACTTGTCATATTATATGAAAGTTCTGTATCTTTTACAACATATGCTTTTGATATTGAACCAAATTTTGAAGGAAGACTATATGCTCGTATAATATAATCTTCTTTTGTAACTGCTCTATTTTGTGATGCAAATTGAGCTATTGCATTTTGTCTTATTTCTTCTAAATCATCAGCATTTTTACCACCACTAGCAGGTTCTGGATTTGTAACAGCAAGACTATTTAATACTCTTTGATATAAAACGGAATCTAAACCGGTTTCATCTACTAAAATTTGTTTTGAATTTATTTTATTTATAGTATCACTTGCAACATTATCCGCAGTACCACCACCAACACTATAATATATTGAAATGTTGGTATTACTTGGAGCTATACCATAACTCTTTGTATAAAGAAAATTTGCAGGATTTAATTCATTTGAAAATCCACTTGTTATATTATTTAGTGCACTTCCTATTAAATCTGGATTTGGTATCAATAATTCTTCATTAAAATTAGTTACACCGGATCCAAATTGTAACTCAAACGTTCCATCTAAAATTTGTCTTGAAGTAAATCTTCTTGGTATTCTTCTTAACTTTAAAAGATATGGTGTAGCTCCTCTATCTGAACTTAAAAATTTATCATTTCTTGGTATGTTTGGAACCGATTCAAATATTGTATCTTGTGCCAAATATGGAACATTATACCACTTATTGCCGTCACTATCTATACCATATAAAATTTCTATCAAATTTGGTTCTTCAAGTGTTATTTTTTGATAAGGAACAACATCTCCAAATTGGAATGAACGGTTGATAACATTGCCTGAAACTGCGTTTACTGATTTTTTAACGAGCCAAAACTCTACTTCTCCTGTTACATCATTTATTTCAAATGGAGTAACTTCTGTTGGATCTAAACTACTACTAAATTTAAAATCAATATATTCGGTTGTTCTAAATAAATTTGATGTTGCTTTTGAAGATACAGTCATTCCTTCATTTATTGCAAGTGCATATCTCCAGTCTGGCATCATAATTCCATATCCGTCATCAACCGATGGTAATAATTGAAAAACATTTAATCTAACAACAGAAGCAATTTTATTTCTTGGAATGTAACCCATAGACTGTGCAATATTTATTATATTTTGTCTTTCAGCTGCATGGGTTATCATAGATTCTTGTAATGTTACATCTGTGTAATAAGAAAGAACATCACCAACATAGGCAGCCATTTCCAAAAACATCATTCCAGGTGATGATTCATTAAAATCTTGATAAGTATTTGGAAAATATGTTTTAGCAAAGTCAATTAAATTAGACTTTATAGAGTTAAAATCTCTACCTAAATACCTTATATCTTTTTTTAATAAGTCTGACATTTAATTTTCCTCATGTAATATCAAAATTACCAGATTCAGTAATTCCTAATGTTATTGGTAAATATATGTTTGTACTGATTATGTATATTCTTATTCTAATTACCAATGAATATCTTTTATCAGAAAATCTTGCATCATTTTGGGGATCTGTAATAATTTCTGATGATTGTATTGCAATATAAGGCATCCACTTGCTTATAGCAGCAGATATTTCTCCCATTATTCTTTCTTTAAAAGAATCTTCATCGACTACTGGCTCAAAAAGATAATAATGAATATCTGTTCCAAACTCTGGTTGCATTATTCTTTCACCTTTATGTGTTTGTAAAAGATTACGCAAATTTTCAATTACTTGAGCAGTATTCGTATATGTTTGATTAAAAACACCTTTTTCTGCATTAAAAGGTATTGAAACACCAATTGGTTTTAAATCTCTTAATTGACTACCAGACGGTTGTGTATTTAATTCTTGATATATTTTACGTCTATTTTTAACCAATTATTATCTCCCTTTCTTTTCGTCTATCTTTTTCATAAGAGCAGAATAATTTTTTGTAAGAGCAGACATAACTTCTTCAGGAACATCTTCTTTTGAGTAACCATTTGGTATTACACTATTTTGTTTTATTCCATTAAAATTTTGTGCCATATCCGATGTAAACATCATTTCATCATCATATTCCATACTTTCTTGTAAACTTCTTCGTGTTTCATTCAATAAATCTTGTATATTTGAATAATCTCCAGAAGAAATTGATTTTTTTACCGATTTTTTAGGTTTTTGTGTAATTTTTGATTCAACAATTTTTCCTATGCTTTGTTCATTTATCTTTTTTTCTAAAGCATATTCTATTTCTTCTCGTATTATTTCACGAATTTTACCAAAAAAACTTTTTGCATTCATATAAATAACCACCTAATATATTGTTTGTAAAACTATAAATATCAAAATACACCAAAATTGTTTGTTTTATTAAACTTCAACTGGAACGTTAATACCAGATTTTATTTTATTCATTCTATCAACTAAATTTAATTTTTGTATATGTAATTGTGTTTCTGTTTCAGTCATCCATACTTCAAAATGCATATCATCAACAGATGTTCCTCCGTAATTTCCACCCCATCTACAACCATATCTTTTTATCAATTTTTGGATTTGAGCAACTTGTGTTGAATTAAAAGTATTTGCTTTATGATGTGGATGTTTTCTATGGTTGTAATCTATAGCAGTACCACTTGCATGACAACTCCATGTGGTTGAACCATCACGTATTTTTCTAAAATTAAAACAACTTGTACTTACCATTGGTTCAACTGATTTATGTAAATCATACATTAAATTGTAAAGAATTGGTAAAACTTCTTTTCTACAAGTAATGTATGGTTTTAAACCTGGAATTCTTTCTGAAACCATGTATTGACTTTGTATTTCTTTTGGTAATACACCCCAACCATTATTTGATTCTGTTGCTTTATCATACTGTAATTTTCCACTTTTAGTTCTTCCTCCAGTATAAGGAGCATTTGTACCAGTACCACCAAATACAGTTAATCCATAACCACCCATCCCAAAAGTTCTACCAATTGGAATATATGAATAATCTTTTCTTTGTGTTATACCACCAACTATATCTGCAGCTCCTTTTATTTTTGCTTTTCTTCTTACCGTTAAATTTCTTGTTTCTATTATTGTTTTTGTTTTTTCATCTATTCCATTTTTTTCGTATTCTTCTTTTTTTTCTTGTATTTTTTTCTTATTAAAAGATGAATAATCTTCAAAAGGATATGGTCTTCTAAACATTGTCAACTCATAATCAAGATCTCTCGTATCTAATGGCGTAAGAATATCGTATCTATCATCAATAACAACTTTTTTAGGTTCTATTTTTACTATATTGTTCATTTCAGATAATGAATTTATATCAGTTTCATCAATATCTACTTTATTGTCTTTAATTTCTTGATTTTCAACATTTTCTCCAGATTCAGTTTCGTATCTTGAATACAATATACCATATGTTTCACATATTTGTTTTATTGCTTTATGACTTGTTTCCATAAAAATAGAATATTCTGGATCATTTTCAAACTTTGGGTTTAATTTTATTCCAGACTTTTCACCTAGTTGTCTCCATCGTCTGTACCAATACATTTCTTGACTTCTCCAAACTCTTTCTAACCTAACGGTTACGTTTGGATCTGGATTGCATACAAAATCGTTAAAAAATTGATCGCGTACTTTTAAATTATTCAATCTGTTTTTTGGTTTTTGAACAACATGAGTATAAAATTTTCCACAAGCTCTTAATTCTATTTCAAAATTTCTAGCAATAAAAGTGTTAATATCTGTATCTGAAAAAGCCGAGTGATTTGGGTGATTGTGTGAACCAACTATATTGTATGGTCCATTTAATTTAAAATCTTTGTATAATTCTTGTTCTATATTAGAATCAATATAAACAGAACTTTTGTGCATTTGTGTTGATATTCCAAATGAATTTCCTTTTAAATCGGAAGAACAAAAATATTCAACATTTTCATTTATTTTATCTTTTTCAAAATTTATTATAGGACGTAACTGAGATCCATAACCTCTTGGAGGATCAACTCTTTCTAAATATCCAGTTTGTATACCATTATCTTTTATTTCTTCTTCCATGTTATCATACCTTAAATAAGAAATATTTTATTATTTGTCCTTTGTTTACTTGTTTTTTTACCAATCCATAAAAAAATTCATTCCATTGACTAGGTGGTATAGTTTGACATCCTGAAGATGAAACTGATTTAGATCCACCTCTATGTAAATTTATACCAAAATATCCTGTATGTTCTCTTTTTCTTTTAGCTTTTGCTCTTGGATCACCGTCTCTATAAACAGTAAAGTTTCCATGTTGTATCAATGCTTCGTGTGGAACAGAACCGTTATGTCTACCAATTTTATATTCCCAAACACCTTCTTTTAATGTAGCAACTCCGTCTTGTGTATCTACATCCGCATTGTATCCATACCATCCTGGATCAGTATTTGCATTAAATGCAAACATTTGAGTTGATGTTACAAAAAATATTGCATCATCGTATAATCCTCTATCATTTTTTCCAGGTCTTCCTGATTCATTAAAATATCCACGAAGTCCTACAATGTATGGGTATCCAGAATAGTTATTTGTTAATTTTACTATCTGTTCACGTGTCGATGATGGTCTTCCGTTTGGAATCATTGGATTTTTATACACGGGAGGTCTTTTTTCATTAAGGTCTGGAATATCTGCTGCCGAAGCACCGGTTGGTGTAACAACTTTTCCAGTTCCACTATTTAATGAACTTTTTGCTGCCTGTTGAGTTGCAATTTTTTGTGCATTTGCTGGATCAAAAAGCTTTAATTGAATTGCAATTTTGTATACAGTTTCATATAAATTTTTTATTTTTTTTTCGTATTGTGGTCTTCCATCCCCATCAACAATATATCCACTATATGCAATAGCGTGTGCATATTCTTTGTAATCACGTTTAGCTGCAGCATAAGCATCTTTATATTTTGAACTTATTAACCTCCCATGATCATAAAATGAATTTTGAACTGATGTATATGTTCTAAATGCACCTCTTTTTGTTCCAGTCCAATATTCATTTGGTGATCCTGAACCTTTTATTCCAAAAAACCCATTTCCTTCAAGTGCAAGGGGTGATTTACCCCAACCACTTTCTTCAGCTCCTTGTGCTAATTCTACAATAGGATCAAATCCAAATTTTCCACACGAATTAACAGCATTATTCCAATTATTTTGAACATAATTTATTTCTTTTTGTGATTCTTTTTTTGAAAGATCTGGTGTAAATCCTGCTGATGCCATACCGGCATAACCAATATCTGTTCCAATTCTTCCGGATACTCCACCTGCACCTGAACTATAAATAAAAGCGGTTGCTCTGGATACACCAATTGGAATGTATGAATAATCTTTTGATACTGGTATTCCAAGTGTTGATTTTATATTTTTTAATTTTGCCTTTCTTCTTCTTATTATTCTTTCTTTACCAACTCTATATTTTTTTTCTTTATTTTCATCTATTTCTTCTTTTGATTTATCTTCAGGAATGCCTTCATTTATTGACATAAAATCTTCCCACGGATATTCAGGTCTGTATGTATTAAATTGTCTATCATATTCGTTTGTTACTTTTAAATAATCATCACCACTAGGAAAATCTGTTCTGTCATCAACAACAACTATTTTTGGAATAGTTACAGTATTTTGTTCTCGTAATGATTTTTGATCATTATTGGTCATTTTAACAGTATCTTTTTTTACATCTTTGTCCATGATAATACCTCATAATACATAAACAAAATGCCAATCTTCGCTTGGTGCATCTCCCCAATACCATCCAAATCTTCCACCATTTATGGCAATCCATTTTTGTGCATCCATTTGTTGTTGATGTGTTAGCTTAAATCTTGATGGATAATAAGAAACATCTATTGCTTTACCCAATCCATGATTTGAAGTACCAACCCATTTTCCATTTCTATATTCAGGTTTTGCAACTTTTTGGGGATTTGGATTTTTTTTCCAATTATTAAGTTGTATTTGTAATGGTCTATAACAATTTGAATATCTTATTACTACACCCTCTTTGGCTGCAGCATTTTTCATTGCAAGATATGCAGATACTGCAGTATAATACATTAAACAAGTTTGTGCTGTACATTCTCCTTCAACTTTTAATAACACATTATTAGGTAAATTACCATTTTCATATGGTATTGGTTTACCTTGAACATCATCAACTGTTTTTGCTCCAGGCATCATTACGAATGACCAAGATTTATGACCTGTTCCATCTGGTATTGGTCTATAATTTTGTATAAGTCTTCCACCGTTTGATTGAGGATTGAAAGGTGTTGCTTTTTCTTTTGTTCCAGAATCACCTTTCCATTTGGCACCAGTATCAGGTATTGGATTACCAGAAGTTACTTGTACAACAACACGTTTTCCACCTTGTGTAATAACAGTTGTACCGCTTAATTTTATATTTTGTTTAATCCATGAAGATGATTTGAAAGGACCATCTGGATTATGTGTAGTTGTGTTTATTATATTGTTGGGTGAAGCAAGAAATAAGTCACCTATTGCTTTTTTATTTGCAACGGTTGCTCCTTCTGTTGCTTTATCTAATCCACCAACTTGAAAATAAAAAACTCTTCCACGTTCTGGTAAACCGTTAATCATATTAACGTGTTTTTTTGCATCTCCTGGATTTGGCATATATGGTCCAACGATATGTATTATACTCCAATTTGAAGCAGGTTCTAGTTTAAAAACTTCATGCATTGTAAATGCACCAAGAGAAAAACCAACCATTATTTTTTTAGTAATTGTTATTGATTTTGAACTTAAAATAGATAAACATTCTTTCCATGCGCTTGTGACATTGGATGCTGTTTTACAAATATACACGTGAAAATTATTTAGATTATTAAAACCTTGTTCCCACATATAACCTTCTTTATGTTTTGCATTTGGCATTCCTGGTTCCCAAGTTTTTTCTTCAATTTTAACACCACCAACAACAAATATAAGTGGACCGTCCTTGTATGTATCAGAAAATTTTATTATGCCATACTTTCCTTCTTGATAACGAGTTCCAATTGCGTTTCCAGATCCTCCAAAAGAATCACTAACGGCTGATATATTTGATCCAACATAACTATAACCACCAAACCCTCTTGACATTCCTGGACGATATATTGGTATATTTGATTGAACGGCAGCCGGTACTGTTACAATTTTTTTTAGTGGATTCTTTCTTTTTGGTTTTGATGCAGCATTTTCTTCCCAAGGATAATCTATTTTTCTTTTATATTCATTGTATTCTGATAATATAAGATTTCTTTTATCGGATTCACTTGTTACAAAATCTGTTCGTACATCAATAACGGTTGTTTTTTTATTGGATATTGTTAATTTTACCAAATCTTCTTCGGTTACATTTGCATTTTCTTTTTTTATTTCTCCGTTCAATGTTGTTCTCCATTTAAGATGATGAATTTTTATTTAAAAAAACTAATTGTGATTTTAAATCTTCAATTCTATCTACAAGTCCTTGAACATTTGAATTTATTTTTGTAAAATTTGGAGAATTTATTGGCATTCCAGAAGGTCCAACTCCTGTTGGTACTGTTATTGCTTTTATTTCAGTAATCATTTGTTTTAGTACATCACATAAATCATTAAACCAATCTGCAGTTGTATTTCCTAATAACACAGGTTCTTCTGCATTTAATCCAAGATTTATTCTTTGACTTTCTAATTCAAATAAATTTCTTGAATCTATTGAAAATATTTTGTCTGATGAAAATGCAATACCTTCACTGCTGAATCCAATCAATTCTTGTTTTCTTGCATTTAATATTATTCTATCAGAAGCAATAATTGCTTGGTTTCCTGCATAACCATTTCTTCTGTATAAATCAACGCCTTTATCTTGAATTGATGAGAAAAATTTAGATCCAGGAGTGAATGATACCGACTGACCAGATGTTAACCATATACCAGAATCATCTTCATCTATATTTTCTAATATAAAAGAATTATACGGCATTCCTCTTTTTGGGTTCGTACCATTTGAAATTATTATTATTGGATTTCCAGAAGCACCAGTTCCATCTTTCCAATACGGTGATAGTGGGTATCGTGTATCTTCATTTATTGTGGATCCTAACCTTATTGATTGGCCAAATCTTCCTTCAATCAATATATCTCCGGGATAAGGTTGTAATGGGTAGACATCTAATCTTTCTGGAAAAAATTGATCTATTGTACTTGTAACTTCTTCCAGTTCACTTGAATTTACTGTTATACCATCTTCTGCATTTGTTCTTGTTTCTTGATTTGAGGTGTTTTTTAGTGGTATAAATTCTGTCATACCAGGCAAACCGTTATGGTGAACGGATCCTTGGAGTGAAACTGCATTTGTATAATAATAATCGGATGAATTTCTACCAGGTGAGTTGTATGCATTTGGTGCCCTCATTATCATAACAATCTCACCAGATATTGGTATATTTTTTATATTAACATCTAATGGTTTTGCAACAATAACATTTGAAGGATCTAATGTCATGTAAGGACCTATGAGAGTACATCTAATAGAATAAAGATATTCTTTATTGTATCCAGAATAATCTACCGAAATAACCTGTGCAGGGTATAAATCGTGTTCTACTCCATTAACCAGAATTTTTTGGGGACTGTGTGCCAATTTCGTTTTCCTCTTGATCTTCTTGAATTTCTTGAATACCCTTTAATAGAGCTTCTTTTTCTTCATCAGTTAAGAATGAGGAAGATTCTTCGCCTTTATCGCCCATTGCACGTTGTATAACTGCAGCTAATTTTACCAAATGTTCGTCATTCTTAACACCAACTTCCATAAAATCTTTTATTGCCGGTACTAATATAGCAGCATCACTTATGTTATTTAACATAGGTTTTAAGTCGGCAATCAAAAGATTTATTTGACGGTCTTTTTTCTTCTGATTATCATAAATGTCTTTGAGTAAATCAGAAAATTTTTTATTACCAAATATTTCAGTATCAAATTTCATATAGATAAATATACCATTATTTTATATTTTGTCAAATTCATACCAATTGATTTTTTCTATGTCATATCCATCTTTGTACATTTTATAGAGTTTGACATATATTGTCTTTATTTTATTTATTACACTCGTTATATGTTGAGAACTAACTCCAGTTCTTTCTCTAACAAGTATGTATATTGCCTTTTTGTTGTAATTTTCTATATTTTCTCTTGTTCTGAATAGATAGACTATTGCATCTGCAACTTGAATATCTCTATTTTTTGTAAATATTATTGATAAATTTTTTTCTAATACGGAAGTAAAAAGGTCTATAAAATCTCTTTTTTCTTCAAGTATATCGTGTCTAACAACTTCATTTATTATCACTCTTTCTGCATCTATAACATCAATAGAGTGACTTCTTTTATAGTGATAATAATTTTTATTATTTTCTGCAATCAAATAATTTTTTGCAACAATCGAAAAATAAGAAAATGCCTTTCCATTTTCTGCTTTATATTTATTTATTTTTTCGTGAAGAAATGCAATTACTTCATGTTTTACATCTTCGTGTGATACGTCAAAATTGTAAAATTTAAACCTATGTATCATAATTTCTGCTAACTTGTAAAATGCAGGATGTATTTTTTGTGTGTATAAAATATTTTTTTGAATATCGTCATCCATTTGATTATACAAAATTATCGCATTTTCTGTGTCTTTTGTAAAATATATGTTTGGTTTTTTAGGACTACGTTTTTGTTTCATAAATAATAGTCCTTTTCAAATTTTGCTTCAAATTTTGGTTTTTCAAGAATAGAACTCCTTTCATCATCTAAAGATTTTTCACCAAAATAAACTGCAATATCATTTACAATATCTTTCATTTCTTTGAAAAAATATCCAGTTTCATCATCTGATTCAAACGAACCAATCCTATCCAATTGTCTTAAATATGATTGTTGTGATAAAACTCTATTTTTTAGTTCCGTTAAAAACTTTTCATTTTCCAATAATACATCAACACTTTCTTCCGCCATAGTTTCCAAGTCTTCATATTTTTTTGTCAAATTTATATTGACATAAATAGATACCGTCAATAAAACGGATAAAATAATTATTAAAATTAACATATCAACCTCTTTTGTGTTTTGGTGGAATTATAGTATCTATAACGCCCATGTCTAATGCATCTTTTGGTGTGATATAATAATCTTTGATAGTTACATTTTTCCAAAAATCTTTATCTTTATTTGAATTTGATTTCAGTATTTCCAAAAGTATTTCTTCCAATTTTTCCATATGTTGAACATTAGCTTTCATATCGGATGATTTACCGTAAATGTCTGAACTTATTTCGTGAAACATAATAGTGCTATATTGAGAAGCAGCACGAACACCTGTTCCTGCACAAAGAATAAGAGCAGCAGCAGACATTGCCCTTCCTCTGCAAATTGTATTAACTTTAACATCAAGACTTTGCATATAATCTATTATACCAAGTGCTTCATATACCGAACCCCCATCGGAATTGATAATTAGGTTTATGGGATTATTTTTATTTTCTTCCGTTCTCATGTGTAATATTGCACGAATACGTGTAATAATATCATATAAACTACCATCCATTATCTCGCCGAATAACAGAATTGTTGATGCTTCTACATCAATTCCATAATCCATTTGAGTTGTTGCTTCTTTCCATCTAACTGGAATATCGTTTTCAGCATCTTTGGGTTTTGCAATGTAAGTTTCTTCTTTAAGAACTTCATTGTCATTTTCATTATCATAGAATTGATCCATATAAAACTCCATTATTTAAACACTTCTACCTCGTCTATATCCAATATGATTATAGTGTTCATCATAAAAATTATTTTGTGGTGTAGAATTAAATTCTTCTAATATACGATTTTCTTCTGTATTTGCCAAGCTTTTTTTATTTTTTTTTCTTTTTTTATTAACGGTCACGGAATCTGTTATTTGTGAGTTTACTTCTATATTTGTTTTTTTAGGTTCATCATCTTCAATAATTTTATTAAAAACTTCTGTTTCAATTGGAATATCTATATTAGTTTCTTCTTCAATATCTTCTGTTACTAAATCTGTGATTTGATTATTTATATTATCTTTTTTTGTTTTTTCTTTTTGTGTCAAATGATTAGCAGCAATTACCAAACTGACAGCCAATGGATCAAATACAGAAACTAAAATCAGTATAAACCAATTAACTATTATATCCATAGGAGCACCTGTTAATCTACTCAAATATAATAAAGGACCGATTTCTGATGAAAACGTGGTGTTTTCCAATACTAATTTTTCTTGTTCTAATTTTGCAATACTATCTGATAAACCAATTGATTTTTGATTTAGTTCCGATATTTCTTTATTTAGTGTTTGTGTTGAATTATCAACGGATTGAATATTTTTTTGTAATCCTCTTGTTCCCTTTTTTAAGTTTAATTGAGCATTTAAAGAATTTTCTTGGGTAAGTCTTAATTGATCATAAGATGATATTCTCTGTGATTTCTGTTTTACAAGAGTATCTATTTGTGATTTTTGTTCAAAATAAATATCTTTTTTCTTATCAATCAACACTATTTTATTTTGTGTTTCATATATTGATTTTGCAGTTTCTTGGTAAGAATTTGTAAGATACCCATAAACACCAACCGATGTCAGTATCATAAGTATAATTGCAGAACACATTAAATAAATTTTAAATACTTTTTTAAGAGTTTTAAAATTATCGTGAAGGAAAGTAACAACTACTAGTTTTGAAAATTCAAGCATTCCAGCCATACCTATGATTGACCAAGAACCACCTGAAAACAGTTTGGATATACCGTAAACTGAATAATAACCCGAAAAAACAGCTAATCCAATAGCACAAAACCAGATTAGATTTTTAAGAGAAATTAACTTGTTTAACATTTTACTCTCACAATATTGATAAATACATAACAATAAATATCAATATTTGAAGATAATTTATTAAATTCCGTATTCGGTTAGGTATTGTTTGAGGGCTAATTCTTTCGCTTTACATTCTAACATAATATCAACATCATGTCCGTATGTGTTAATTTTTTCTAATATGTAATCAGCGTGTGCTTGTGGTTTTTCTTTTGGATTATTTGTTTCTTTCAATTTTGAAGATGAATAATGAACAACTGGAGTAATACCATCTGGCCATGTTGAAATGGCAAGTTCAAGTGCTTGTTGTTCGGATAAGTCACCTGTGCAGAATTGGTGGTGATGATAGTCAAATACAATAGGAATACCCACAGATTCATGTATTTTCATAAGGTCTTTGACTGAATACATACTGGCTTTATCATCGTTTTCAATAGTAAGTCTTGAACGAACACTATCGGACAATAGATGAAAATTACGGCACCAACGGTCAATTGAAGCAATTTTGTCACCGTAAACACCATTACAATGTATATTGATTTTGTTGTAAGGTGTATGTGATAATCCCATCATATCAAATACTTTACCATGTAGTTCCAAGTCAATTATGGTATTTTTAACAACATTATCATTCGGTGAACATAGAACATTGAAAGGACCAGGATGACATGATAAACGAACCCCATGTTTTTTTGAATAATCACCAATTCGTTTAAGAACAGTTTTGATTTCTGCAATATCTGGTAATGTTTCCAAATCATATTCGGAACCCCAAGGAAATACATTTGATGATGTTCGGAAGAAATAGATACCGTTTTCAACATTCCATTTGAGTATGGTTTCCATGTCACGAACATTTAGGAGAGCAAGTTCGGAACAATAATTGATACCTTTTTGTAGAAAGGTTTTCTTAATCATTGAACGATTGGTGGTAATCTTATCTTTTGATAAGGTCATATTGATACAGGCATAGCCGAGTTTCATAGTAGGTTGGCGTTAATGTATAATGTTTAATTGAATACTAATATACAAAATTTATGAATAAGATCAAAATAAAAAAAACCCCTACATAGTGTAGAGGTTTTCAGGGAACCAACCCTTTCCATTCCGAACAATGGATCATTTTTGTTTAGGTTTTCTTCCTTTTTTAATTGGCGTTTCTACGGACTTTTTAGACTCTTTTTTGGGTTTTGTTGTTACCTTTTTTTTATTTTTAATTGGCTTTTTCACAACAACCGAATCTGTTTCGTGAGTAATTTTTTCAGCATAATTTGCAAGTTCGTTAATAACTACTTGTTTATCTGATAATTGTTCGTGAATATCTTTAACTTTTCGATTCATAAGATACCAAGTTAAAGCAACAAACCCTACTACTGTCAGTAGAATAAATACTAAGCTTTCAAACATAACTAATTCCTTAATGTGTTACACAAAAAATATATTTATTTAATTTCTTTTTCATCTGTACGTTATTAAAAGATGAAATTAAACCGTTTATTACATATAAAACATTGTAATTGTAATCTCTATAATTGTAGTCATCTACTGTAAAAATTATTGAATTTGAAAATAATAAACATTTTCTAACTACCGTAGATATAAATATGTATTGTTTTTCTTTATATGTTGGTTTGTCAAAAATACCAGTTATTAAAGTATGTTCAAATTCCAAACTACCTTCACGATTGTGCATTGTAAAATCTAAAAAATTTTGTATTGTTGTATTATTGAATGAATAAATAGGAATGTCAGAATATTTTTCTTCCATTCTATTGATCACATCAACATCAACATCTACCCCCAAATAAAAAAATCCAGGATGGATATGCTGCATCGTATCTAAAAAATTAGTTTGTTTATCACCACACCCTAAATGTAATATTCTTTGAGTTGGTTCTATTCCAAATGATAATATATCATTACAAATTTCAATTTCTAGTTCTTTTTCCACCCTAGTGCCTCTGAAATATTTGGAAATTGATTAACAAAAATATTTTTAATACCTTCTGCTATTTGTCTATGTTCTTTTTGTGTATCAATAGAACAACGAAGTTCGAGATAGTGAATCCAACTACGAACAGAACCTTTCATATACATCGTTGTTTCCGTTGATAGTGGTAGAACATCACGAGCAGTTTCTCTTGATACACCTGTCTTTATCAATTTTTCATATAACATTTTTGAATTTGCAAAGTGTTGTTCAATGTCTCTTTCAAGTGTATAATTTTCTATAATATCTTCACTACTCTGTCTGTTTGTTTTTCCTTGTTTTCTCAATTCAACGGATTGTATATCTGTTGCTGTTGAATATCTTTGTGAAAATTCTTGAAATGAAAAAGATTTATGACGAAGAATTTGAGCAGCAATACTTCTTCTGGTAACTATTTCAACTGTCATATCAACAAATTCAAATGGTGACCAGTGTTTATGTTTAATCAAATAGTTTATCAATTTACTAGCGGTTTCCATATTCATTTGATTTGAAGGATTACTGACTCTAGCAATATAAACTATCAATTCTTCGGGAGATATTATTTTAAAATTACCATTAAAATCACCTTCCATGAGTGAGGTAGGTTCTGTAATCGAAACTAATTTTACGGACATAACTTATTTTTTACCTTTATTTATTTTAATCAATTTAATATAAATTCCATTTTTATCTTCTGTAATAATAACAGAGTGGTCACCTGAATATAATACTAATGTTAGCCATTTTAAGAATTTATTTATGTCAGTATCTATTGGATCATTTAGATTATCAAAATTAGATGTATCCAGTTCATCATCACCAAATAATTTATCAGAATTGTCAATATTGATTTTGGGAGGTTTTTGTTCGTCTTTTGGTTTTAACATTGGATCAATTTCTTCTTCATCTTCATCTTCAAACTTTGGTCTTTCTTCCCTTTTTTCTTTTATTTTTGAAATTATATCTTGTAGAATATAATAATCCATAATGTTATTAAATTTATCAAGAAATTTTTTTAAATCTTTCTTGTCCATTTTTTCATCTTTTTTTCCTTTTAAATCTACTTCATAGTAGTTTAACATGGATTTTAATTTATGTTCTTGTTTTGTCATTTTTTTGCCGTTTTATGTGCTCGATTACTTCTACATATTCAAAGTTACCGTTTTTTATTTTATCAAATGAATATTTTTTTATTTCACTGCATAATTTATGATTATTAGGATATATCGTTGCAATGTTAATCATTGATTCTTTCATAGGACAGGTTTCTGGTCTTGTAAAATCTAGTTTGTATGCTATCCACATACTTCCAAACCCAATAATAAATGCTGTAATAATTTCCAATTTTATCTCCTGAAGTTTAAGATAAATATATTTTACGAGAGAAAAATGGTCGGTATGTAAAAAATATCTCTCGATTATAGTATAATAATCATTATACCTTAAAACCCTTTTCTTTTAGGTCTTTATAGACCAATTTTGAAACTTTATTCCAGTAGTGCCGAGTAGCACCTTTTTTATGTCCATTAGGACCTCCATTCCACTTCCGTGCAATGATCTCCATCTCACTCATTGTGATGGTTTCCCAGTTAATGTTGGGATTGTAGAAATTCTGAAAAATCCAAAACATTTGTTCAGACTTTTCAGGATTTAGCCTATCTTGTAAAGTAAAAGTTTTATTTATACCTTTCATTTTACAGATTCGGTTCACTTCCTTCACCATTACTGGTAAAATTTGTACTATACCAAGTGAACCATCCTTTGATCGTGCGGTTGCATTGCCTTTTGACTCAACCCAAACGATAGATGAATATAACACATTCTTCATTGTTGCTGCTTTAGTTTCAGCACTTCTGTTTAAAGTAGTTGTCATTGCTACTAACGGAAAACAAAAGCCAATTAAGAACATTGCTATAACCCGTTTACATTTGTTAGTCATAATCTTGTCCTCATTTATGGATAATATATTTAACACACCATAATGTTGATTTCAACAAAATGGTTAAAACATATACCGACCATGTTTTCAAAGAACTTACTTTGATATTGTATCAAAGATACGAAAAATATAAATATAAAACAAGCATTTTTTTACTTATTAAAATCCACTAACCCTATATTAGATCTATAGATCTATATTAGATCTATATCTGATCACTTTCTTTGTGTTCACACTTTCTCCGTGTTCACTGGCAAGATAATAAATTTTACCTATATGATCAAAGCAATATCTACTACCAAGCAAGAACATTCGGATATTTCCTCATTTTTTTAATTGGCGATTGAACATAATCATATTTGTTACCACGATATAAAAATGTTGAACCACCACCGTCCATGTTGATGGCATCCTTACAACCTAATTCTAATAATCTTTTTGGTAAATCAACAACTCTGATACCATCGTTGATGTAGATAAACACACTATCTGGATGATGACTGCCAAATACTGTTCTCGGCCTTCTGGCTGTTGTAAAACTGTTATTTGGTATACTTTGTGGTAAACTGTCTTTAACGAGTAGTGGCGTTCCCGCAAAGATGTATTTTGACCATATTGCTGGTACACCATATCTATCGCTGAAGTGGATATGTGGTCTTAAATTAGGAACACCAAAGTCGTGTGGATCATCAATAGACACAAATGGCCAACTATGTGGGTTATTTGGTTTAATATAACCATGATTTTTGAACGGTGGAACTACATCTTTTGTAGTAAAGAATGATAAGTTTATCATATTTCTCAATCTATACTTTACCGAATACCATGATGGGTGGCGTAGTGTATCTGATGAATAAACATGAACTTTGGTGAGTGGCAACTTAATTACCCATTCTTTCCCCAATATCATAGGTGATGCCAATAACAATACTAAAATAAATCTCAACATCGTTTTTCCCTCAATGAAAATAATAACTATAATAAAAAATTTCAAAAATTGCTTGCTTCGTATTTAACAATTTCTTATATTCGTATCAAATATAATGATTTTTTATCACATTTCCAAAGGATTTGTTATGGCGTTCTACCTCGCAAAAGTTCAATTTGAAATCACAAATGAACAAGGTAAAGTAAAAAAGCACAACCGCACATATGTAGTTAGTGCAGTTTCAGTTACCGATGCAGAAGTTATGGTTAATAAGTATTTGAAAAATAGTACCGAACCATTTGAAGTAAAAACTATTGCGGAATCAAAAATTGTGGACTGTATCTATGAGTAATGATTTCAATAACTTAATCAAAGAGTATGAAAAACAATTTAATCCATTATCAAATTGTAAAAATCTTCAAGAATTGAAAGAAGAATATTCTGCATATTTGATAACAAAAGAGAATGTAGAAGATTGGATTATATCAAACACGGAACAATATTCCGATGAATACGAAGAATATTATCAAATATTTGATAAGTCAGAATATAAGTTTATTTCTGAATATGGATTACCATATTTTGATGAATCAACAAAGAGTGATGATATAAATGAAATTTTTACAGAACATTCCAGTTACTTTCAAAGATACGGATGTATGTATTTTGATCAGATAATATCTTGGGACAAAAATAGTATGTTAGTTGAAGATGAAATTGGAAATTGTGAAATCATTACAAGACCAGATGTACTTATGAGACAAGATGACTAAAAATCATTTAAGTCTTTTATTTTCAAGGATTTACGTCATTTTCGGCGTAAGTCCTTTATTTTTATAGACTTAGCGTAACTCCTTACAAATCAACGGTTTACAATTTTTTTTTATTATTGCTTTGATCTTACAAAAAAATGCCTTATATTTGTAGTATAAAATGATGACAACCAAACAAACAAATATGGACATTTTTACAATTATTTCAAAAAGTGCTTTGATCTTAGTTGGCAATGCCTTATATTTGTATTGTAAACTGATAACAACCACATATTCAAGGATCTCACAATGAGAAAAGTAACATCGCTCGCCGTATCAAATTGGTTAATGCGTAAGAAATTCCGCAGAGACAATACCTACACAGACGGCACAACCTTATACCTACACGGCCATGCCATTGCAAAAATTGACGATACTGACGGAATGGTTTATGTTCGTTCTGCAGGTTGGGAAACAAAGACAACCAAAGAAAGATTGAACGGCATTCCGGGTGTCCGTATTCATCAGAAAAATTGGATGTGGTTCTTGAACAATCATCCTTGGCCTGATAGTGCACAATGGGCACCTATCGGTAGATATTCTTCTGAAAATGGTGGTATGATAATTACAAACCATATTTAATCCACCAACAACAACGGTAACAAGAAATAATTTATTAAGGAAAGTTTGTTATGAATTTCATATTAGGCGTAATTGGTAACGGTATAAAATACACAATTTATTTATTTTTGTTTATATGTTACCTACTACTTTGTTTTGCATTATCCATCGCTTTATTTATATGGTACATTGGTTTATGGAAAACAACAGATCCTTCAAATTACTACTTGCTTTTGCTTATTCCGTTTGTTCTGTTTGTAGGATTTATTGTAACCAGTATCAAGACCGCTTTCAGATATTTCTTTCCAGGCGAACCGGATTATTCCAAATTAGACTTGGACAAAATGATTGAAGAAATTAGAGTTGATTTAGAAAAACAAAATTTATTATGATAAGGAAATAAAATTATGAGACGCAAAGGAACATCAAAAAAACACACAAGAAATCTTGAAAATATCAAGATGAAAACAGTAACTTGTGAAGGCGGTGATCCAAAAAGTAAGTGGTATTCTGGCCGTGCCTGCAACGAGAAATTGCGTGTTATGGAAGGCATAGTCTCTGCCACTTGTTGGAAATGTGTTGCTTCAAAGATTCCAGGTCCTACTCTGAATGAGAAAACAGTTTCCACTGGGTTTCCTCGCGGTTGGAAATTTTTTAAGGAATTTGTCCATGAGAACGGCAAGGTATATCATAAGGGCGTAGAGAAGCCAGAATTGTTTGGAACATTACCTGTAACGGAAATCAAACCACCTGCACCAAACAAGAAAAAGAAAGTTACGCTCGATGATAAAATTTCTGCAGAGATAACGAAGAAGTTGCAGAAGAAAAAGGCACCTGCAAAGTCGGCTACCAAAACAACAAAGAAGAAAACGGCTAAACCGAAGACTGCTAAGGTAACGAAGAAAACTATAAAAAAAACAACAACCAAATCTATTAAACCAACCAAAACAACCAGGAGAAAGAAATGATTGACACACCGCAAGGCAAATGGTACACAGTACCCGAAGTTGCAAAAATTCTCGGATGTTCGTTTCAGTATGTCCGCCGATTGACTAACGGTAGAACCCGAAAATACCAAAGTTACAAAATACATGAGAAACCAGTAGTTGATCAAACTCTTGTCCTCAAAGTCCAGAAAGAGAACCAAAAGAAAGTAAAGTATTTGGTTCACGAAGATGCGGTTAAGTTATTGGTAAACAAGAAGTTATCAAAAATTGACAAAAAAAATAAAAATAATGCTTTGATCTCTCAATAAAATGCCTTATATTTGTATATCTTAAAAAACAACCTTATTCATTTCTTACAGGAATTGTTCTATGTCTAGAACCAAAACAACCAAAACCAAATCACAAAATTTGTCTGTTGCAGACATTATTTCAACGGCTCCATCATTTCGCCCGGAGTCTCTAATTCTTTCGGACATAAAATGGAAATATCTTGTCCGTAGTGTTCTTCGTGGTCAAAATCTTATGATAACTGGTCCTGCCGGCTCCGGTAAAACTCTTGCCGTCCGAACCGTTGCAGATGCTATGGATAGACCGTTCTTTTATTTCAATTTGGGTTCAACACAGGATCCAAGAACGGCTCTCATTGGAACCACCCACTTTGATAAAGAAAGTGGAACATATTTCAATCAATCCACCTTTATCAAGGCAATTCAAATTCCTGATGCAGTTATTCTGCTTGATGAATTGTCCCGTGCTCATCCAGAGGCGTGGAATATCTTGATGACCGTTCTTGATGACGGACAAAGATATGTTCGTGTTGATGAAAGTCCTGATGCTGAAGTTATCAAGGTTGCACCCGGTGTTTCTTTCCTTGCTACCGCCAATATCGGTGTTGAATATACATCAACCCGTGTAATTGACCGTGCTATCCAAGACCGTTTCCTTATTCTTGAAATG
>Ga0129333_10000315_pt1 | contig 36896 bp, 48 predicted proteins | sample CPB6_08_DNA_FD_94474 | JGI IMG/M metagenome (GOLD analysis project Ga0129333, IMG submission 94474) | Freshwater to marine salinity gradient microbial communities from Chesapeake Bay, USA - CPBay_Sum_0.6_0.8_DNA | ecosystem: Environmental > Aquatic > Marine > Coastal | place: USA: Chesapeake... | reverse complement strand
GGCGCGTTTCACGACGACCTCCGTCGGTGGCAAGAACGCCGTGAAGGCGTTGGCGCTGGCCGTGGCCGAGCAGGCTGAGAAGGATCAGTCGCGCATCGTGCCGCTGGTGACGCTGGGCAAGGCGTCGTACAAGCACAAGAGCTACGGCACCATCTACACCCCTGACTTCCAAGTCAAGGAGTGGGTGACGCTCGACGGTCCTGCCGAGGCCGACGCTGACGCCGATGAGGCGCCAGCCGACGAGCCGAAGCGTCGCCGTCGGGTCGCTGCGTAAGCAGGGGGGCGGGGCTTCGGCCCCGTCTTTTACTATGAGCAACAGAGCGTATTACGGCAAGATCGGCGTAGCAACGCTGTCGTCTGAAGTAAGGGATATTTGGTACAGCCGCCATAAAGAACCAGACGACGAACCACCCTCAGAAAAGTGGTCGTTTGAGTATGAAGATCGGTTGGATGAGCGCGTTGAAAATGCCGAGTTGCTAGGCAAACTTCTTGCCTGCACGGAATTAACCGCAAGAGATCGTCTGATATTGCATTGCATTTGTGTGCAAGGCATGACAGAGAGCGAAGTAGGTGCTTGCTTGAGCATCACTAGATCGCGGGTACACCAACTGCTCCACCGCACGTTGCGGCTGTTGCGCTTAAAAGCAAACGATGTGATTGGTAAACGGCCTGACATTTCTGGCTTTTATGAGGGGGACGTGCTGACATGGCGCGCTTGGTGCCGACTACAGCAAGAAAACCGTGAGTTTGCGAAGCGGAATCAGTTGTGATCTGGATCGACTTCGAAACCCGCAGCGAGTGCGACCTGCCCGCTCGCGGCGTGTACAACTACGCCCGCGATCCGTCCACCCGCGTGCTGTGCCTGGCGTGGGCGCTGGACGACGGCGAGGTGAGTGTCTGGACGCCGGGGCAAGAGTTCCCCATGCCCGTCACCCGTGCGGTGCTGGCCGGTGACCGCATCTACGCCCACAACGCCGCGTTCGAGCGGCTGATCTGGTCGTATGTGCTGGGGCCTGACCACGGCGTGCCGGTGCCCAAGCTGGAGCAGTTCTATTGCACCGCGACGCAGGCCCGCGCTAACTGCGCCCCAGGCTCGTTGGAGGACGTGGGGCGCTTCGCGGGCGCTGACATGCGCAAGGATCACCGTGGCAACGTGCTGGTGCGCAAGTGCTGTTGCCCGCCGTTCAAGCACACCGAGCAGGACATGCAGGACTTGTTCGCGTACTGCGCCCAAGACGTGCGCGCCATGCGCGCTATCTCGAAGGCGATGCGGCCCCTGTCGGACGACGAGCTGGCCGACTACCACACGAACGAGCGCATCAACGACCGTGGGGTGCTGGTGGACGTGCCGCTGGCGCAGGCCGCGCAGCGGTACGCCGACGTCGAACTGCAAGAGATCCAGCACCGTGTCGTCGAGGTGACGGCTGGGGCCGTGCCGAGCGTGCGCTCACCGCGTATGCGCGCCTGGGTGCTGGAGCGCCTCGGGCCGCAGGCGCGCAAGCTCTGCGTCGTCCATAAGGACGGCGAATCGAAGGATTCGATTGACAAATCAGTGCGGGCGTCGCTGCTGGCGCTCGCGGAGGAAGACCATGAAGAAGTCCCGCCCGACGTGGCCGAAGTCATCCAAGCGGCTGACGACCTGTGGGCTTCGTCCGTCGCTAAGTTCGAGCGTATGGCCAACCTTGCGGATGAGGAAGATAGTCGTGTCCGTGGGGCGTTCGTCTTTGCTGGCGGCTCTGCCACTGGCCGCGCGTCAAGCTACGGGTTGCAGGTCCACAATTTCCCCCGCAAGAGCGCCAGCGACGCGCAAGCCGTCCGCCATGCGATGGTGCGCGGACATCAGATCGTTCCTGCGTTCGGCAAGCGCACGACCGACGTCCTGAAGGGTATGCTACGGCCTGCGCTGGTCCCTCGCGCAGGGCACACTTTTGTCGTTGCGGACTGGTCCGCTATCGAAGGCCGCGTCCACCCGTGGCTGTCCAACTGCGCCAGCGGCGAGGCTAAGCTGGACGTGTTCCGCTCCAAACTGGACCCGTACAAGGTCAACGCCGCCGCCACGTTCGGCGTGCGGTACGAGGACGTCACCGGCGACCAGCGTCAGGTTGGCAAAGTCCAAGAACTCGCGCTGGGGTTCCTCGGCGGCCCTGGCGCGTTCGAGACGTTCGGGCGCATCTACGGCGTGCGGCTGACGGATGCCGAGGTGGCCCGCGCCGTCAACGGCTGGCGCAGGGCGAATCCGTGGGCGATGGCGCACGGGCAGGCGCTGGAGGCCGCGTACACACGCGCCATGCGCCATCCGGGTAAGGAGTTTCCCGCAGGCCGCGTGGTCTATCTGTTCGACAAGCAGCACCTCTGGTACGCTCTTCCTTCCGGTCGCGTGCTGTGCTATCCCTTTGCGCGATTGGAGGACGAGGGCGTCACCTATGCCAAGGCGGCGTGGAAGCCAGCAGCAGATGCGAAGGAATGGCCCCGTGGTCGCCTCTGGCGTGGGCTTGCGTGCGAGAACATCACCCAAGCCTCAGCGAATGATGTGCTGCGTCACGCGCTGCGGGCGCTGGAGCCGCACGGCGTGGTTCTGCACGTTCACGACGAAATCGTGGTGGAAACTCCCGAACCTGACCGGGTGCTGTCACTGATGCGCGAGGTGATGACGACCGCGCCAGCGTGGGCGCAGGGCCTGCCGCTGGACATCGACATCAAGGTGATGGACCGCTACGGCAAAGGCTGAAACAAAAACGCCCGGCGGGGCCGCCGGGCGTTTCACTCAACCCAAGGAGAGAACAATTGACGTTTGAATCTTACCTCGAATCGCTGGCAGCGGAAGGGGAGACCCTTCTCTACGTGTTGCAAAAGCCACTGCAGCCCGTCAGCTTCCACGCCGATGGCGCGATCAAGGCCACATGGCCGGCGTTCTTGCCGGGAAAGAAACGCCGTGAGGGGCAGGCGTGGTACGCGAACACTGCCGCTTTCATCACCGACCGCATGACCGAGCGCGTGAGCGCGGCGGCGGCCAACTGCGAATTCGTGCTGGTGATGGTACTGGACGACATCGGCACCAAATCGAAGACGCCGCCGCTGGAGCCGACGTGGAAGATGGAGACGTCGCCGGGGAACTACCAATGGGGCTATGCGTTCGAGTTCGACGCGCAGCCGAGGAAGGGCGAGTTTGCCGCTGCGATCAGGGCCATCGCCGACGCCGGTTACACGGACCCAGGTGCCTGCAACCCGGTCCGCAACTTCCGTCTGCCTGGGTCGGTCAACTTGAAGCAGAACCGTGATGGGTTCGTGTCGCGTCTGGTGGAGTTCGCGCCCGAGCGCACGTTCACCCTCGCGCAGATATGCGATGCGCTGGGCGTGACGCCCGGCCCGGTGGAGGGCGACGGCCCCCGCCCCATGCGCGTGCGCGATGACGGCGGCGATGACGTCTTCGCGTGGCTGAACGAGCAGGGGATGGTTTATAGCCGGCCTAACGGCGAGGGCTGGGCGGGCGTGCTGTGCCCGAACGCCGAGGAGCATACCGACGGCTCGCCCGAGGGCCGTTACAACCCCGCCTTACGCGCGTTCTGCTGCCTGCACGGCCATTGCACCGAGTGGGGCAGTGAGCGTTTCCTGACGTGGGTCACTTCGAAGGGCGGGCCGTCGCAGACGTCCGGCATCCGCGAGGAGTTGGTCAGCGCGCTGCTGAAGGGGGCGTTGCCGACGCCGACGCCTGAGCAGGCGGCCGACGCTCAGGCCGTGATCGCCGAGGTGGAGCGCCGCGAGGCGGGGCGCCTCGAACAGGCGCAGTGGTATGAGCGCTTTGCGTACCTGCTGGCCGATGACGGGTACTTCGACCTGATCGAGCGTAAGCAGTATTCGCGCAATAACTTCAACGCCGTGTTCCGTCACGTCGCGTGCCTGTCAGTCCACCTGACGGCCGCAGGCAAGCGCCGCCGGGTCGAGGCGTCGGTCAGCTTCGACGAGAACCGCGTGGCGATGGGCGCCCAGGTGCTGCAGGGCGTGACCTACGCGGCCGGCGAGGACGTGATGGTGACGCGCGCCGGCGACGTGTTCGCTAACCTCTGGCGCAACGCCCGGCCGGCCGGCGCGCCTGGGCAGGACGTCCGCCCCTGGCTTCGCCACGTCCAGCGGATGGTGCCCGATGACGCCGAGCGCGAGCACTTGCTGAACTGGATGGCGTTCAAGGTGCAATATCCGGCGGTGAAGATCAATCACGGCGTGTTGCACGGCGGGACGCCGGGGTCCGGCAAGGATACGCTGTGGGAGCCGTTCCTGTACGCGATCGGCGGCCGGTCGCGGGAAAACATCGCCTTAGTCCGCAACGAGGAGATCAACAGTAGCTGGGGCTACTCGCTCATGTGCGAGGTGCTGGTCGTCAACGAGCTGCGCCAGGCCGACGCTGTGGACCGTCGCGGGCTGGAGAACCGCCTTAAGCCCCTGCTCGCGGCGCCCCCGGAGCTGTTATCGGTCAACCGTAAGGGCTTGCACCCGTTTGATCTGCCTAACCGCCTCGGCGTGGTGGCGTTCTCGAACGAGCGTATGGCCATTACGTTACCGTCCGACGATCGCCGATGGTTTGTCCTATGGTCGCACGCCGGGCGGATGCCCGAGGTCGAGGCGGTGGCGCTTTGGGGATGGTATGAGGCCGGCGGCCGCGATGCGGTGGCCGGGTGGCTGGCTGCGCGTGACGTCAGCGCCTGGAACCCTGCGGCGCCGCCGATGGTGACCGAGGCGAAGGCCGCGATGGTGTCGGCCGGCATGTCGGCATCCGAGGCCATCATCTGCCAGATGATGCAGGACCGGCAGGGGGAATTCTCGCGCGGCGCCGTGATGGGGCCGTGGCAGCCCCTATGCGACCGTTTGGGCGCCTTTATGCCGGCCGGGGTACGGTGCAGCCCCATGACGCTATTTCACGCCGCCAGAGAGGCCGGATGGGTTGATATCGGCCGCGTGAAGACGATCGAGCACCCTTCGAGGGTGCATATCCTCGTGGCGGCCGAGATTCTGGAAAAGATGGGTTCTCACTCCGATATCCGCCGGATGCTGGCGGCGCCGGCCGCGACCGTATCACCACTGGCGCCCCTGGCCCGCGTGAAGTGAAAAAAAAGGCCCGCCGGGTGGCGGGCCTGAAACTTCTAGGGAGACGTGACGCGGGTTTCCCCGCGCCGCGATCATAGGTCCAATAGGACCGCTAGCGCAAGCGCTAGCGCGATGGCCAGTAGGGCGAGGATCACTCGATCACCTCCACCTCCACGGTGTCGGGCGCCCATGACGCGGGCTTGTCCGGCAGTGGCGCGTACAGGGCCAGGTGCGCTTGGTCGGCGTGATAAGGGTAGGCGTTGATTCCCCCGCGGCGCCCCGTGTTCAGCTCGAAATAGGCGTCGATGTACTGGCGCGTGGACCAGCTTTCGATCCACTGCGGGTATCGGCGTTTTTCACCCTTAGCGCGCGGCGCCTTTTTGAGGGGCTTGATCTTTTCCAGCGCCGCCCATGACGCGGGCGTGATGTTTGTATAGGTGCTGCGGGCGCCGTCGGGGCGCGTGATAGTGGTCGGCATGATTCAGTCCTCGATGTTGCGCGCGATGCAATACTGATCCACCGCATCCTGCGGGGTCACCCCTGAATGGAAATAGTGGAGTGCCGCTGGCCATTCGATCCGGCCTGATAGCGCGGGTTTGCGCGTGGTCAATAGGTCGTTGAACTGCGCGAGCCATTCGGCCTGGCGCTGGGCTTTCGTTTGTCCAAAGTGTCTACGCATGGTCTGGTCCTCAGAAAGGCGCTTCAGGCGCATTAGGTGGCGGGGTGACGGGCGCGACCGGTGGCCGCGCCAGTGGCGGCGCCGACGGGTAATCCAATAGGCGCGCGGGGAAGGGCCACGGCCGGGCTCGAGGTGGCGCCGGCCGGCGTGCGCCGGGCTCGTGGTGCATCGGGTTGGAATAAGACATCGTTTCCTCCGGGTTATGCGCGTCCGGGCGGCCGCGCGCGTATGCGGCCGGCGGCCGCATAGGCTCGTGGCCATGGTGACGGGCTAGGCGTTACAGCATCCGCAACATGGGGCGTCCTCACATAGTCCACGCCGGTTCCGATAGAACTCGCGGCCGCCGGACGTCCGCCATATGTCGGACACGCCGCGCGCGATCGACTGGCGGAGATAGCGGCCGGCGGCCGCTGCAGCATCCGGATCATCGGCCGCGATACCGGGATCGATCGCGTCCGCGATCGCGATATCGGCATCGGTCGCATCGTCGGCCGGCGCCGATGGCGCCGCGCGCGACACGAGGGTATAGCGGCCGCGTCCGGCCGATGCGATAGTGTCTCCAGGGCGGATAGCGGCGCCGGTAGCGCTGCAGCGGCCGGGATAGCGTGCGGTAAAGGGCATGATGTCAGTCCTCCCAAACGTTAGGTGCGCGCTCCAATAGCGCTATCGTGCGCGCGTCCGTGATTTCCTCCCATCCGCCGGGCTTGAACCATCGGCCGGCGTGCTCGTGCGCAAGCTGGCGGCCGTGCTCGATCGTGGACCGATTTAAGGTCCATCCGGAATCAGTCGGGTTCAAATGTTGGGGTTGCACTTCGTACACTGCGAGCGCGCCGGACGATAGGCGCGCCTGAAAGATGGAATTCGACAGTACGGGCATGTTAGGTTCTCCTCAGACAGTTGCGAAGTGGCGCGCCATGGCGCCGTGAACGATGATGGCCACACTGGCTTGAGTGGCGCCGCGCGGCGCGCCGTCGCATGCCCTGCAGCTGATGCATTGGCGTTTGAACCCGCCTTCATCCGATGCGGGACAAACTATCTCGCGCGCGCCTAGCGTCTCGTCGGCGCTCCGGACGCGGAACGTCCGCCAGCCCATGGCGCGCGCGACGTCGCGGTCGGCCGCACTATCGGCGGACGCCATAACCATCGTCCGCAGTCCGCGCGCAAAGTACCGGCGCCACTGATGGGTGTAACCCGTATGGCCGGCCGCGCGCGCAATCAGCGCGCGCCAATGGCGCGCCGGTATCGCGGCCGGATCACCATAGGATCCGATGCGGACGGCGCGGCCGACTAGCATGCGCGCGCCGTCGGCCGGACTGAGCATCGGATAAGCGCCGCGCGTCCACGCTGCGAAAACGGATTGGACGGACTTCGCAACGTCGACGTAACACGTCCGCGCGCGGCCGGCGGACTTATCCCCACGATGCGCGCAGTCCCCGCAAATTGAGACGTCCGCGCCGTCGACGATCGCGGATAGCGGCGCCATGTCGGCGCGCAGGATATACGTCTGAACCATGTTCCCCGTTTTGCCGTTCTCGGACTTGAGAACGGCCACGCCGATGATCGGCGCGCCGTCGATTTGAGACGGACCATCATAGAAAACGAAACCGGCCATTGTGAACCCCTAGAAGTGTGTGGATTGTTGGAATCAGAATGCAGCGAACAGAACCCAAACGATGGCCCAAAAGGCGCCGAACGTGACGAGGGCTAGGGCAAAAATGCGGATGTCGGACATGGTGAGCTCCGGTAGGCACTGCGACAATGCAGTGATTGCACTGTAACGGATTGTTGGGCAGTGTGCAAGTGATTCTTTGGGCCATGGCCCATCCGGCCCATCGGCCGGGGCTATGTGCTCAAAAATGAGGCATTTTTCGTGGCCCTTGCATAGCCCATAAACGTGGCCCATTGCTTAAAAATGAGGCAGTGTAGGGGAATGGTAGACAGTGGGATTTTTTAAGTGTAAGGACAACGTAAGGATGGGCTACAGTGAGGATGGGCCCTGGGCTTATGAGTGGGGCTAAGGCGCGATCGAGGGAATGGGCCGGATGGGCTATCGGTTTCTAGATGATTGGCGAATTGAAATAATAGTGTAGTAAGATAGTAGGATATTAGGTAATATTAGAACGACCTGCGCTGCCGATGGCCCATCCAGCCCATCGCGCTAAAACTGCCTCATTTTTAGGCATGCGTCGATAGCCCCGGCGCCCCAAACCCTGGACCGGCGCCGCGACACCCGGCCGCGTGACCACGCGCCAGCGGGGCCATGGCCCATCCGGCCCATGATGCACGCCGACATGCTGGGCCATGGCCCATCCGGCCCATGGGCGCCAGCATGATGCCGACATGCTGGGCCATGGCCCATCCGGCCCATAGGCGCGCAGCGCTGCAGCTGGCGGCCGGCGGCCGCGAGCTTGAAGCGGAGGGGGGGGAGGGGGAGGGCCGGCGGCAAGGGCCAACAAAAACGAAGGGGTCGCACAAAATTTTTTACCCGCAGCTAAACCCAACACCGTCCAACAAAATTGCGCTACCATCCGCGCATGACGTTCAGATCGTTGCCGCTCACGGTGCGCGAGGTCAAGGCGACCGAGGCGTTGTTGGAGCGCTTGTACGCCAGCGCGAAGTTAGGGCTGAAGGGTGACGCACTTGCGCTCAACGCCGGTCTGTTGCCGGTCGAGTTCCGGCGTCTGTGTCAGATGGACCCCATCGCTGAGTTTGCAGTGGCCAAGGGGCACGCGGATGCCGAGGCCGCGATGGCGACCGTTGTGCGCGACGCCGCGCTCGCAGGCGACGCAAAGATGGCGATGGAGTATCTGAAGCACCGTGCGGACTGGACGGCGGCGCAGAAGGTCGAGGTCACAGGCGCGCAGGCGATCAGCATCACCCTGGCGCTGGAGCAGGCCACCGCCCGCGTCAATCAAACCGACGTCATCGACGTCGAGCCGAGCCAGCCCAAGCAGATAGACGTCAGTCACGCGCTGCAGCAGGCGTTGCAGTCAACCAAACCCACCCATGCAAACGATCAAGTATCAGCCCGGCGATGAGCAGCAGTTGATGGTGCGCCTGTGGGCGCCCAGCATTGCCGACGATCCCGAGGCGTTCGTGATGTTCACGTTTCCTTGGGGCGAGGCGAACACGCCGCTGGCCAAGCACAAAGGCCCGCGCAAGTGGCAGCGCGAGGTGCTGCGCGAGATGGCGGCGCACATCAAGAACAACCGCCCGAAAGAGGCGTTCGAGGTGTTTCGGCTGTCGGTGGCCTCAGGGCGCGGGATCGGTAAGTCGGCCCTCGTGTCCTGGCTCGTGCTGTGGATGCTGTCCACCAAAATCGGCGCGAGTGTCATGGTCAGCGCCAACAGCGAGGCGCAGCTACGCAGCGTCACTTGGTCGGAGATCACCAAGTGGTTGGCGATGTCGATTAACAGCCACTGGTTTGAGATCAGCGCCACGCGCATCACGCCGGCCAAGTGGCTGACCGATCTGGTCGAGCGTGACCTGCGCAAAGGCACGCGGTACTGGGGCGCTGAAGGTAGGCTGTGGAGCGAAGAGAACCCGGACGCTTACGCCGGTCTGCACAACGTCGATGGGGTGATGCTGATCTTTGACGAGGCGTCGGGTATCCCGGACACCATCTGGCAGGTCGCGCAGGGCTTCTTTTCGGAGAACACGCCGCATAGGTTCTGGTGCGCGTTCAGCAACCCGCGTCGTCCGCAGGGGTACTTCTACGAGTGCTTCCACGGCAAGCGCGACTTCTGGCGCACGAAGCAAGTGGACAGCCGCACGGTCGAGGACACCGACAAGCAGGTCTACGACCAGATCATTGCGGAGTACGGCGAGGACAGCCCGCAGGCGAAGATCGAGGTGTACGGTGAGTTTCCGTCACTCGGCGACGGTCAGTTTATCGGGCCGACGCTGGTTGATCAGGCGTTCAAGCGGCCTAGGTACAAAGACCCCGAGGCACCTATCGTCATCGGCGTCGATCCGGCGCGATCAGGAGCCGACTCGACCGTCATTGCGGTCAGGCAGGGGCGCGATCTGGTGGAGCTGCGGCGCTACCGGGGCGACGACACGATGACGGTGGTGGGGCACGTCATCGAGGCGATAGAGGACTTCAAGCCGGCGCTGACGGTCATCGACGAGGGCGGGCTGGGGTACGGCATCCTTGACCGGCTGGTGGAACAGCGGTATAAGGTGCGCGGGGTGAATTTTGGCTGGAAGGCCAAAAACAGTATCATGTGGGGTAACAAGCGGGCCGAACTCTGGGGCGCGATGCGGGAATGGCTGAAAACAGCCAGCATGACCGAGGACAGGCAGCTAAAAGCCGACCTGACCGGCCCCCAGACCAAGCCTGACAGCAGCGGGACGATCTTTTTGGAGTCGAAAAAGGACATGAAATCGCGTGGCCTTGCCTCTCCAGACGCCGCAGACGCCATCGCGGTGACGTTCGCGTTCCCGGTGGCCACCCGCGAAGCGCGTGAGAGGCCCAGAACGCTCGTCACAGGGTCTAGAATTGGCGCGTCAGCGTCATGGATGGGGGCGTAAACCCGTGGCCACGAAAAAGTCAGTCTCTTTGAGCGTCGGGCGCGGCGAAAAGCTGCCCGTCAGCAAGGGCGCGGGGCTGACGGCCAAGGGCCGCGAGAAGTACAACCGCGAAACGGGCTCCAACCTCAAGGCGCCAGCGCCAAACCCCAAGACCGAGGCCGACAAAGGCCGCAAAGCGTCGTTTTGCGCCCGCATGGGGTCCGTAGCGGCCAAGGCCAAAGACGGCGAACGCGCTAAAGCGGCGCTCAAACGGTGGAAGTGCTGAAAATGGCTACCAAACCAGGGCTCTACAGTAATATTCACGCCAAACGCGAGCGCATTAAAGCCGGTTCTGGTGAGAAAATGCGCAAACCGGGCACTCCGGGCGCGCCGACGGCCAAAGCCTTCCGCGAGTCGGCCAAAACGGCTAAACCGAAGGGGAAGTAACATGCCTCTCGTCAAATCGGCCTCTAAAGAGGCGTTTCGCAAGAACGTGAAGGCCGAGATGGCTGCTGGCAAGCCTCAAAAACAGGCTGTAGCCATTGCCTACAGCACGCAGCGCGAGGCCGCAAAGAAGTCGGGCGCCAAGCCCATGCCCAGGAGCAAGAAATGAAGTCCACCACGCAGCAGATTCGCATGATCGAGGCCAAGCAGCCCAAAGTCAGCAACGGCGGTATGCCGGCGCGCAACACGCCGACCAACGCCCACATGGCCATGTGCAGCGGTAAGAACGACGGCAGCGTCAACGTCAAGGCGACGGTGGCCAAGGTTCTGAGCAAGATCAAGTGACATGGCTGACTACACCGGGATAAACGCCGTAGCGGCTGTCGCCGTTGGCGGCTCGGCCAAGGACAAAACGGACTCCGACGTGCTGGCCACAGCACGTTCGCGGCTGTCGATGGCCATCTCGGCGTATTCTGAATCGCGGGAAGATCAGCTCGACGACCTGCGGTTCTACGCAGGCAGCCCGGACAACAACTGGCAATGGCCAGCGGACGTGCTGGCCACACGCGGCGCGGTGCAAGGGCAGACGATCAACGCCCGGCCCTGCCTGACGATCAACAAGTTGCCGCAGCACGTCCGACAGGTCACAAACGACCAGCGGATGAACCGCCCGATGGGCAAGGTCATTCCGGCGGACGACAAAGCGGACATCGAGGTCGCGGAAATCTTCAACGGCCTTGTGCGGCACATCGAGTACATCTCCGACGCCGACGTCGCCTACGACACTGCGTGCGAAAACCAAGTCTCTTACGGCGAGGGCTACATCCGGCTGCTGACGGAGTATTGCGACGAGGACACGTTCGATCAGGACATCAAGATCGGGCGCATTCGCAACTCGTTCAGCGTCTACATGGACCCCACCATCCAAGACCCGTGCGGGGCGGATGCGAAGTGGTGCTTCATCACCGAAGACCTGACAAAAGAAGAGTACGAGCGCCTGTACCCGAACGCCGCGCCGATGTCTACGCTGATGAGCCTGGGTGTGGGCGACCAGTCGATCAGTCAGTGGTTGAATGAAAACACGGTGCGGATTGCGGAGTATTTCTACATCGAGTACAGCCGCGAGAAGCTGCACCTGTACCCGAACGGGCAGTCGGTGTTTGCCAACACGCCAGAAGACCGCGACTTAAAGGCGATTTACGGCAAGCCGTTGCGCAGCCGCGAGGCCGACCGCAAGCGCATCAAGTGGTGCAAGATCAACGGCTACGAAATTCTTGAAGAGCAGGAGTGGGCCGGCAAGTACATCCCGGTCGTGCGAGTCGTTGGTAACGAATTTGAGGTCGAGGGTCGCATCTACGTCAGCGGTCTGGTGCGCAACGCCAAAGACGCGCAGCGCATGTACAACTACTGGACGAGCCAAGAGGCAGAGATGCTGGCGCTGGCTCCAAAAGCGCCTTTCATTGGATACGGTGGCCAGTTTGAAGGCTACGAGATGCAATGGAAGACGGCCAACACGCAGAACTGGCCGTACCTTGAGGTCAACCCTGATGTGACCGACGGCTCCGGCGCCGTGCTGCCGCTGCCGATGCGTGCTCAGCCGCCGATGGCTCAAACGGGCCTGATTCAGGCCAAGATGGGCGCCTCGGAGGACTTGAAGGCCGTCACGGGGCAGTACAACGCCTCGTTGGGGATGCAGTCCAACGAGCGTTCGGGCAAGGCGATCCTCGCCCGCCAGCGCGAGGGCGACGTCGGCACCTACCACTACGGCGACAACCTGGCGCGGGCCATCCGGCACATCGTGCGTCAGATTGTCGATCTGGCACCGAAGATTTACGACACGCAGCGTATCTTGCGCATCGTTGGCGAAGACGGCGAGACGGAGATGGTAGAGGTCGATCCGACTCAGCCAGAGCCCGTGCGCAAGATGGTCAATGAGCAAGGCGTGGTGATGCGCAAGGTCTACAACCCCGGCGTGGGTAAGTACGACGTGCGTATCGTGACGGGTCCGGGCTATGCGACCAAGCGCCAAGAAGCGCTGGAGGCGATGGCTCAGTTGCTGCAGACCAACCCGCAACTGTGGGCGGTGGCGGGTGACTTGTTCGTCAAGAACATGGACTGGCCGGGCGCACAGCAGTTGGCCAAGCGCTTCGCACGCACCATCGACCCGAAGCTGATGGAAGACGGCGACAACAACCCGGCGCTGCAGGCAGCTCAGATGCAGATGCAGGCGATGGCCGCCGAGATGGAGCAGATGTTCAACATGCTCCAGAACGTCAATCAGAGCATGGAAGCCCGCGACCTGATGATCAAGGAGTTCGAGGCCAAGATCAAGGCGTATCAGGCTGAAACGGCTCGAATCAGCGCGGTGCAGGCCGGTATGTCGCCTGAGCAGATTCAGGACATCGTAATGGGCACGATTGCTGCGGCAATGGACACTGGCGACATCGTGGCCGGCTCGCCTCAGATGCGGCAGACGCCTATCGTTCCTGAAATGCCGCAAGGAGGTATGCAGTGAGCTGTGCGGACTTTATTGGCACGCTGTTTTTGGCGCGGGACGTTGCGCACAGCGTGCATTTAAACACTCGGTCGTTTGCCAAGCACTCGGCGCTCAACGAGTTCTACGACGGCATTGTCGATCTGGCGGACAAGTTTGCCGAGGCGTATCAAGGGCGGCACGGGCTGATCGGCCCGATCTCCTTGATGAGCGCCAAAAAGACTGGCAACATCGTGGAGTTTTTGGAGGACTCGTTGGCTGACGTCGAAAAGATGCGCTACGAGGTCTGCAAGAAAGACGACACGCCGTTGCAGAACATCATCGACGAGATCGTGGGGCTGTATTTGAGCAGCCTGTACAAGCTGAAGTTTTTGGCATAAGGACGCATCATGGGCCTGAAATACACCACCAACTGCTTGGGCTACCAGCAGATTACTTCGTTGTCGGCTTCGACCGGGCTGACGGTGCCGGCTGGCGCCACGCGGGCCATCATCATTGCCGAGTCGCAAGGCGTGCGTTGGCGGGACGACGGCACGGCTCCGACGGCCAGTGTCGGTATGCCTTTGCCGGTGCTGGTGACGTTGAGCTATGACGGCGACCTGAGCCGTATTCGGTTTATCCAACAAGCAGCCAGCGCCACGCTAAACGTGAGCTATTACGCATGATTGAGCAGTACACCTCACCAGTCGCTGTCAACAACAGCCAAGAGCCCTGGCTCGTGGGCGAGGGTGTTGTTGTGTCCGGCGGTGTGGCCATACCGTCGTTGGACTTTAATTTCATTACCGGCGGGCTGCCGGGCACGGTTACTTTCACCCGCGCCAGCACAGCGACGTACTTCAACTCTGCGGGCACGCTGACCAGCGCCGCCATTAATGAAGCTCGTTTTGACTACAACCCCTCCACCCTGGCGGCTCGGGGTCTGCTGATTGAGGAGCAGAGGGCGAATAACTACACATACAGCGCAACTTTTGACGACCCTGTTTGGACAAAAACGCGTTCAAGCATTACGGCCAACACAGTTGTTTCGCCAGACGGCGAATCAAATGGTGACAAGTTGGTTGAAGACACCACAGCGTCTAGCACACATACAATTGCCCAATTATCTTCATTTGTATCTGGTACAACGTACACATACTCAATATTTGTTAAACAAGGGGAACGAACAGCGGTTCGCATTTTGTTCCCTGCCGCTGCGTTTACTAGCAATTTAACCGCCAATTTTGATATATCAACAGGGGCATGGCGCACAACATCCCCTTCGCCGTCAGCAGGTTTAACTCTTGCGGTTCAAACCATAAATAATGGCTGGTACAGAATCAGTGTAACGGCAACCGCAACAACAACAGCTTCGTCAACCATATTGTTGTATCTGTTGGATTTGCCAAGTAGTACGGGTTCATACACCGGCAACGGCACTTCCGGCCTATTCCTGTGGGGCGCTCAACTCGAAGCCGGAGCCTTCCCCACCAGCTACATCCCCACCGTCGCCACCGCGCTCACCCGCTCGACTGATGTGGCGACAGTGAATACGTTGACGCCTTGGTTTAATGCGACTGAAGGAACTCTGTTTGCTCAGGCGGAGGTACCTGTAATTACGCAGACAGGCAGGACAATGGCGTCTATTGGCAGGGCGGTTGCGAGTGCTTATGAATTAATCCTCAACATAACAAGCACCGGGGCGCCTGGGTTACCAGTGGCAACTATTCTTGCGTCTACAACTCAGTTTCAATATCAGCCAACGCCTGAACGATTTAGCACTAAAGGCGCTTTGGCGTATAAAGAAAATGATTCGCAAGCTGCTTTTGACGGCACAGCCAGCGCCACAGATACAAGCGTCACCTTGCCGGATCTGTTGGCTACACTTTATATTGGCAAACGAGACGACATTACCCCGCTAAACGGCTGGCTTAAGCGCGTGACTTATTACCCCCGTCGCCTGAGTCAAGCAGAACTCGAAAGCATCACAGCGTAAGGAACAGCCATGTACACCGACTACTTCCTGCGTTTTGCTGACGAGGCCGAGGCCAACGGCGTGCTGTTCGAGGGCGACGGCGAAGAGCGCCGAGCCAAGTACACCGCTGTCGATGTCATCGGCACGATCTACAAGCCCACGGGCAAGGTGCTGCCTGCCCCGGACGGCAGCGGTGACGCGGTGGACGAGATGGCTCCGGTCGAAGGGTGGCATGTTAATATTAGACACACTGCCGACGCTCCAGAATTGGAGGCTTTCCAAGTTTTCCCTGCAACACCTGCAAGGATGTGGGCGTAAATCATGGCTGATAAAAAAGTCTCGGATCTTCCGTCGCTTAATGGCGCAGATGTTGATCCTGCCGATCTGCTGTACATCGTGGACTCGTCGGCAGGTGCTGCCGGGTCCAAGAAGATCACCGTCGGCCAGTATCAACTGGCGCCGGTGTCGGGCGGCACGGCCAACACGGTTGTCTATCTGAACGGCAGCAAGGTCGAGTCCAGCAGCTCGGCGCTGACGTTTGACGGCACGAACCTCGGGGTTGGGACGAGTTCGCCGGGAACAAAACTAGATGTGGTTGGAATTGTTCAGTCAAACAACGGATTTCAAGTTACTGGCGGTTCTACAACTATCAATACGGGCATTTGGGGAACTGCGGGAGTGTTGGCTTTCAACACCGGAAGCACCGAACGCATGCGCCTCGACTCCTCCGGCAACCTCGGGATTGGGACGAGTTCGCCGACGACTAAGCTGGACATTAGCTCCAACTCAACAACCACGCTGCGCGTCAATCGCTTGGGGGTTGCGGACGTTTATCTGACTGCTGGGGCGAATGGAATCTATGGGCTGGACACCGCGTCCACCAACTTGCATTTCGGAGTCAGCAACAGCCTGAAGATGACCCTCGACTCCTCCGGCAACCTCGGCCTGGGGGTGACGCCGAGTGCTTGGCTTTCCGGTGGCTACATTGATTTCCCTGGCAACGGTTCTATCGGAAATGGAAGTACCTATAGTTCTAACACCAACACCGTTGGCTTAAACACTTATTACGGAAGTGGGCAATGGCGCTATAAAACATCCGGATTGGCGGCGCAAAGGTTTGGTTTAGAAAACGGCGCGTTTACTTGGTACATCGCCCCCTCCGGCACCGCAGGCAACGCGATCAGCTTCACGCAGGCCATGACGCTGACGAGTGGGGGCGAATTGCTGGTGGGGACGACGACAACCCCAACCTCTTCAAACGCGGGATTTATCTTAGCCAAGGATGCTAGTGGCACATACCTGCGAAATGCCTGCACCATCACAACCTCCCGCACGCACTTTGAGTTTGTCAACGGAAACGGGACGGTAGGCAGCATCTCTACAAACGGGTCTGCCACTGCGTTCAATACATCCTCAGACCGCCGACTCAAAGAAAACATCCAGCCTGCTGCCAATGCAGCACCCGTGATTGACGCGATTGAAATCGTCCAACACGACTGGAAAGCTGGCGGGCATACACGGTTTGGTGTCATCGCCCAAGACTTGCACGCAGTAGCCCCGGAGGCCGTCACTCCTGGCGATGACGGCGACGAAATTGAGCGTACTTGGGGCGTGGACTACTCCAAGCTGGTCCCGATGCTCATCAAGGAAATCCAATCTCTCCGCGCCCGTGTTGCGGCGCTGGAGGCCAAGTGATACTATGTAAACGTACTGGCCCGTTGACCAGGGGTTCTTCGGAATCGTGATGGACACAAATCCAGAAGTTGTAGCGGAGATCGACACCGCGCCGGCACCGGACGCAACGGCTGCGCCCGAGATGCCTGTGGTTCAAGAGGCCACGTCAGAATCGCCGGAAGAAAAGCCAGCATCGAAGACGTTTACTCAAGAAGAGTTAGACGCCATCGTTGCAAAACGGCTTGCAAGAGAGCAGCGTAAGTGGGAAAGAGAGCGGGTACAGCAGCCCGCGCCGAAGCCAGCCACGCCCCCGTCAGCGGATCAGTTTGAGTCTACGGAAGCCTACGCAGATGCGTTAGCGCTTCAAAAGGCTGAACAACTGCTTGCGCAACGCGAGGCGCAGAAGCGTCAGGCAGAAATGCTGGAGGCTTATCAGGACCGCGAAGAGCAAGCTCGGGAAAAGTACGAAGACTTTGAACAAGTCGCGTTGAACCCCAAGTTGCCGATCACGAACGTGATGGCTGAAACGATCCGCGCTTCAGATATAGGCCCTGACGTAGCTTATTACCTCGGTGCCAACCCTAAGGAAGCGGAACGCATCTCCCGACTGTCGCCAATTTTGCAAGCCAAGGAGATTGGAAAGATCGAGGTCAAAGTGGCCTCGGAACCTCCGGTCAAGAAAACCACTTCTGCACCTGCACCGCTGCGTCCGGTGTCGGCGCGGGCCTCAACCACAGGTGTCATTGACACCACGGACCCAAGGTCAATCAAGTCCTTGAGCACGTCAGAGTGGATTGAAGCCGAGCGCCAGCGCCAGATTCGGAAGTTGCAGGCCCAGGCCCGTTAATTTGAAAGGACTTTGATCATGGCGAATAGCCTGCTTACCATTGACATGATCACGAGGAAGGCTCTGGAGATTAACTAATCGGTCTCCCCTAGGGGTAACCCTAGGAAAAAAACTGTGTGAATTCGGTGGACATCTGTAAAGACAACACCGAACCAAGCCGGGTAACCGGAAGGTGTAACGACTATCCCGAAAGGGAGTACAGCCAAGTGGCTGGAAGCGCACAGCCCCTCGTAAGAGGGTGAAGAGATAGTCTGCTCTGCATGGTGACATGCAGCAGCCCGAAAGGGCGGTCAAGGCGTAACGAACCTTGGCGAACATTTGGCCTAGAGAACAACCTTGTGCTCACCCGCAACGTAAACCGTCAGTACGACGACAGTTTTGCTGTCGAAGGTGCGAAGATTGGTTCGACTCTCCGTATCCGTCTGCCTGACCGCGCTCTGGTCACGGACGGCGCTGCGCTGCAAGTGCAGGACGACAACGAGCAGTTCACCACTCTGGCTGTTTCCACGCAAAAGCATATCGGCGTGAACTTCACGTCCGCCGAATTGACGATGCAGTTGGACGACTTTGCAGAGCGTGTGCTGAAGCCTCGTATCAGCCAGCTTGCCTCCAGCATCGACGCCGACGTCGCCAACGCTTTCAAGAGCATCGGCAACTCGGTGGGCACCCCCGGCACCACGCCGGCTACCTCGCTGGTTCTGCTGCAAGCCCAGCAGAAGCTCAACGAGAACGCCGCTGTGATGTCGCCGCGTTACGCAACCGTAAACCCGGCTGCCAACGCGGGTCTGGTCGAAGGCATGAAGGGCCTCTTCAACCCCACGGACACCATCAGCAAGCAGTTCAAGAACGGCTTGATGGGTACTGGTGTGCTTGGGTACGAAGAGATCAACATGTCTCAGTCGATCAAGCAGTTCACCACCGGCTCGCGCACGGGCGCCATCACGGTTGATGGCACTTACTCCACGCAAGGCGCATCGAAGATCACGCTGAACGGCACCACGGGTAACACCTTGGCTGTCGGCGACGTGTTCACGATTGACAACGTGTACGCGGTGAACCCGCAAACCCGTGAGTCCACTGGCGCGCTGCAGCAGTTCGTGGTTACCGCCGCGAACACCGCTGCTGCCAGCAAGTTCACCGACGTGGAAATCTTCCCGTCGTTGTACACCTCTGCGCACGCGCTGGCGACGATCAACGCCTTCCCGGTAAACTTGGCTACGGTGACGTTCATTGGCTCTGCCAGCACGACGTACCCGCAGAACCTCGTGTACCACAAGGACGCGATCACGTTTGCGACCGCTGACCTGCTGCTGCCGCAAGGCGTTGACATGGCCGCTCGCGCTGTCCACAACGGCATCTCGCTGCGTGTCGTGCGCCAGTACGACATCAACAACGACCGTATGCCGTGCCGGATTGACGTGCTGTATGGCTACAGCGTCATTCGTCCGCAAATGGCTTGCCGCCTCTGGGGGTAATTCATGTCGTACACCAAGCCTATTGGTGTCGCGTATGAAGACCAAGACCTTGACGACGCGACCATTGGCAAGTCTGCCAGTGCCGGCGGCAAGGTCGGTTTCTACGGTAAGACGCCTGTTACTCAACGCGCTGCGGCTGTGCAAGCCGCGTCTGTGGTGTCGGCTTCGTCCTACATCACGGTTGGTTCTAACCTGGCAGCTTGGGCTGCCGAAGTGAACGCCACTCTCACGGGCCTCGGTCTGTGGAAGGGCGGGGCTTAATTCGGAAAGGAAACTATCATGGCTCTCCCCAAAGTCGGTGACGGCTACCAAGTCGGCGACGGCAACCGCGACGAAACCCTGAACGTTGGCGCGGGTACGCAACCTGTCGAAGTGGCGCAGACTGGCGCAACTCTCGGCTTTTATGGCAAGACCCCCGCTGCCCAGCGCGCTGCGGCCATCCAGGCCGCATCCGTGGTGTCTGCTTCGTCTTACATCTCTGTGGCCAGCAACCTTGCTGCGTGGGCCGCTGAAGTGAGCGCGACGCTGACCGGCTTGGGCCTGTGGAAAGGCGCGGCCTAAGTGACGAAAAAGGTTGTCTTCTGCCTGCCCACGGTTAAACGACCGTACCAGCAGTGTCTTGATAGCATCGAGGCGTCCTTACCCCTTATTCAAGCCGCTGGCTGGGATGAGGGGATGGTCAACGAAGTAGGCAACCCTTACATCAGCGCAGCGCGGGCGACCATGCTGCGTAAAGCGCTGGACGCCAAGGCGGACGTGGTTGTGTTCATCGACCACGACTTGTCTTGGCGTCCAGCCGATCTTTTGACGCTCATCCAAACCGAAGGCGACGTCGTAGGCGGCACCTATCGGTTTAAGGCCGATGAGGTCAGCTACATGGGCACGATCCACAGCACGCCGGCGGGCACGCCTGTTGTGCGGGCTGACGGGGCCATCCAAGCGCGGCTGTTGCCGGCGGGGTTTCTCAAGGTCACCAAAGAAGCCGTGGACAAGTTCATGACGGCGTACCCTGAGCTGTGCTACGGCGAGAAGTACCGCCTAAGTGTTGATCTGTTCAACCACGGCGCGCACAAAGGGCTGTGGTGGGGCGAGGACTATGCGTTCTGTCGGCGCTGGGAAGAGTGTGGCGGCGAGGCGTGGCTGGTGCCTGACCTTGACCTTACGCATCACAGCGTGGACAAGGCGTACCCCGGCAACTTTCACATGTACTTGCGGCAACAGCCAGGAGGCGATTTATGCCCGTCATCTACTTGAGACATCCCGTCCACGGCGCTAAAGTCGCCACGATGGACATGGAAGCGGAATACGACGAGCGCAACGGGTGGCAGCGCTATACTCCCGGCGTCGAGGACGACCCGGACGACGCGCCGCCGCCAGTGAACGCGCTGGGCCGCCGCCGTCGCAAGGAGGTTCAGAATGGCTACCACGGCGGGTGATCAGATCAACCGGGCGCTGCGGCTGCTGGGCGTTCTGGCAGAGGGCGAAACCACATCCGCCTCCGTCTCGCAGGACGCGCTGACGGCGCTGAACCAGATGATCGACTCGTGGAACACCGAGCGGTTGTCGGTGTTCTCAACGCAAGATCAGACGTTTAACTGGCCTACCAGCACGATCAGCCGCACGCTGGGGCCGTCGGGCGACTTTGTTGGCAATCGCCCCATTCTGCTGGACGACGCGACGTATTTCCGCGACCCGACGACGAACGTCAGTTACGGCATCAAGATCATCAACCAGCAGCAGTACGACGGCATCGCGGTCAAGACCGTCACCTCGACGTACCCGCAGGTTATCTGGGTCAACAACACTTACCCCAACTTCGAGATGTACATCTACCCGGTGCCTACGCGGCTGCTGGAGTGGCATTTCATCTCGGTGTCGGAGTTGTCGAACCCTGCGACGCTGGACACTGTTCTGTCGTTCCCGCCGGGCTACCTGCGCGCCTTCGTCTACAACTTGGCGATGGAGATTGCGCCTGAGTTTGGCGTCGAGCCTTCGCCGCAGGTCGTGCGTATCGCTATGACGAGCAAGCGCAATCTGAAGCGTATCAACAACCCGGATGACGTGATGTCGATGCCGTACTCGCTGATTGCGACGCGGCAACGCTACTCAATCTACGCCGGAAACTATTGATCGTGAAGACGCCAATTCTCGGGTCGTCCTATGTTGCCCGCAGCGTCAATGCTGCGGACAGCCGGATGGTCAACCTCATACCCGAGCTGGTGCCCGAGGCCGGCAAGGAGCCGGCGTTTCTGCAGCGGGCGCCTGGGCTGCGTTATGTGGCCACGGTCGGCGACGGCCCGATTCGAGGGCTGTGGAGGTTTGGCGATTACGTTTATGTGGCTTCGGGCGGCAGCCTGTTCCGCATGGACACCAACTACAACTCGACGTTCCTCGGCTATATCAATGGCAGCGGGCCGGTCAGCATGGTGGACAACGGCACGCAGTTGTTTGTCGCCTGCAACCCTGATGCCTTCATCTACAACAACGCGACCGGCGTCTTCAGCCAGATCACCGACGCCGATTTCCCCGGCGCGGTGACGGTGGGTTACATCGACGGATACTTTGTTTTCAACCAGCCGAACAGCCAGCGTTTCTGGGTGACGTCGCTCAACGACGGCACGTTGATCGACCCGTTGGACTTTGCCAGCGCGGAGGGCAACCCCGACGACATTGTGTCGCTGAACGTCAACCACCGCGAGGTGTGGTTGTTCGGCAACAGCACGATTGAGGTCTGGTACAACGCGGGCACGCCTGACTTCCCGCTGGCGCGGCTAGAAGGCGCGTTCATGGAGTTGGGCTGCCTTGCGCCGTACAGCGTGGCCAAGCTCGACAACAGCGTGTTCTGGTTAGGGGCGGACGCTCGCGGCAACGGCATCGTTTACCGCAACAACGGCTACAACGGCCAGCGCATCAGCACGCACGCGGTCGAATGGCAGATTCAATCGTATGACGTTCTCAACGACGCCATCGGCTACTCGTACCAGCAGGACGGCCATTCGTTCTATGTGCTGACGTTCCCCACCGCCGACGCGACTTGGGTGTACGACGTCAGCACGGGCGCGTGGCACGAGCGTGCCGGCTGGGACGGGACGAAGTTCGTGCGGCACCGCAGCAACTGCCAGGTCAATTTCAACGGCGAGATTCTTGTCGGCGACTGGCTGCTGGGGTTGATCTACGCTTTCGATCCGACGGTCTACAGCGACAACAACGCTCCGCAGCGGTGGTTGCGCTCGTGGCGGGCGTTGCCGACTGGCCAAAACAATTTGAAGCGTTCCGCACACCACGCGTTACAGCTTGATTGCGAGGCGGGCGTGGGAATGTTGGACGCCGAGACGTTTTTGCTATTGGCCGAAAACGACGACTTTCTCATCACCGAAAACGGCGACTATTTGTCGTCCAGCAACTCTGCGCCGGTGTTGGGTTCCAACCCGCAAGTGATGCTGCGGTGGAGCGACGACGGCGGCCACACATGGTCTAACGAGCATTGGGCCGAGATGGGCAAGATCGGTGAGTATTACCACCGCGTGTTTTGGCGCCGTTTGGGCATGACGCTAAAGCTGCGCGACCGGGTGTACGAGATCAGCGGCACCAATCCGGTCAAAATCGCCATCATGGGCGCGGAGTTGCTCGCGTCGCCCACCCGAGCATGACATGCTGCTGGCGCCGCGCACCCCGTCGTCGCGTGACCCGCTGGTCGATGGCGGTCAGCTAACCACACGCTCTTGGTTCCGGTTCTTTTCGCTTGTCCCGGACGCGATTGAGGGGGCTAGCCAGCAGACCACGGCGCTGGTGCAGAACAGCACCGGCGCGACGATTCTCAAGGGCTCCGTTGTTGGTTTTGCCGGTGTCGGCTCCAACAACTACTTGTCAATCTCTAAGTACCTTGCTGACGGCAGCACACCGACGCTGTATATCCTTGGCGTCCTAGCAGAGACGTTGCCTGACAGCGGCTCGGTTGGCCTTGTGCTGACGTGGGGGCCGCTGACGGGCGTGGACACCAGCGCGTTCAACGTCGGTGACATCCTCTACGCCAGCCCGACAGTGGCTGGCGGGTTCACCAACGTCAAGCCGACGGCGCCGGATAACGTCATCCCTGTGGCTGCCGTGCTGCTCAAAAGCGCCACTGACGGCGTGATTTTTGTCCGCCCGACGATTGAGCAGCAGTCGTACTACGGCGAGTTCACACGCACAACTGACCTAGTTGCTGCCGTAAGCAACACTGCTTACGCCATCCCGCTGACTACTACCGAGATCGCCGAAGGCGTGGTGCTGCAAGGCTCGCCGCTGGATCAGATCAAAGTGCCGCAGTCGGGGCTGTATCAATTCACAGTTCGGTATCAGCTAACGTCCAGCAACTCATCACCCAAAGTCGCGCGATTTTGGTTCCGCAAGAACGGCACGTCGGACTACGCCAACAGCACCGCGCTTGTCACAGTGACGGGCAACGGCGACTACGCGACAATCACAGTGTCGGAGTTTTTCTCGCTGGCCGCTAACGACTACATCCAGTTGATGTGGGCGGTAACGGACACTGCGCTGTCACTAGCCGCAGCGGCTGCAACGGGGTATGCTCCGGCTGCGGCTTCGGTGCTGGTCACAGTCACCCAGATTCAACAGTAAGAGGTCGTCATGGCCATTTCGCTTTCCCTCTACGCTGGCGCCGGCTGGCAGTTTTTTGACAACGACGGCGTGCCGCTGGCGGGCGGGCTGATCTACGTTTACGATGCTGGCACGACCACGCCGGCTGCGACGTACACCGACTCCAGCGCGGTCACCAACAACACCAACCCCATCGTGTTGGACAGCGCCGGGCGCACGCCGGCGCAGATTTGGCTGACGGCGGGCAGCTCGTACAAGTTCATCCTCAAGACGTCGGATGGCGTCACCATCAAGACCGACGACAACATCTTCGCGTCCTTTGAGTTGGACAAGGTGGTGGACGTCGCGGTCGGCAAGGGCGGCAACCAGATCGCCACCAACATCGCCGTCGGTGACACGGCGCTGGACTCCAACACGACCGGCACCAACAACACCGCTGTTGGCTATGACGCGCTAACGGCCAACACTGACGGGGTGCAGAACACTGCCGTTGGTTCGTTGGCGCTGGATGCCAACACCGGCGGCGACTACAACACCGCCGTCGGTTACAGCGCCCTGACGACCGCGACGACGGCCAACTACAACACCGGGTTTGGTTACCGGGCGGTGAACGCCACGGTGACGGGCGCGGGCAACACGGGCGTGGGGGCCGACGCGCTGCTGCTGGCCACGGGCGCGAACAACACCGCAATTGGGTATCTGGCGGGCGATGCGCTGACGACCGGCAGCAACAACACGATCATCGGTCACGGCGCGGATGCGTCGAGCGCGACGGTCAGCAACGAGGTGACGTTGGGTAACGCGAGCGTGACGTCGTTTCGCATTCCCGGCCTGACGCTGACGTTCAGCGTCAAGTATTTCAACCACGGGACGCTGACGGTGGCCACGCTGCCGGCAGCCGCGACCGCAGGCGCGGGCGCGCGGGCGTTTGTCACGGACGCCAACGCCACGACGTTTGCGTCCATCGTCGCCGCAGGCGGCGCGAACGGCGTGCCGGTCTACAGCGACGGCACCAACTGGCGAATTGGGTGAGGTGAAGTATGGCCACTAGCAAACTGTTTGTAGCGCCGGTTTACGGTCGCTTATCTGTTGAACAAATACCAGGATCAAATCAGTTCTATAACAAAGACACTGGTCTAGTTTATAACGCCGATCAAATAGACCGTATTTCTCAGCGCGATCCCGAAGGTTTTTATTATGTAACCACAACTGTCAAACCAAACCAAATTGCTTTGAATGATCCGGCGAGCGCTGGGCTTGCCGAAATTAAATACGATTCCGAAGGGTCTATTTACCGGCCAACGTCTCTTTACGACGACGTTTGGGGAGAACTTGCGCAAGCACAGGGCATCACGCCTACAAAAACTATTACAACAGGCACGGGAGAAGACGCAACGTCTATTTCGTTTATCAACCCAGATTTTGTTAACTACGTTAAGGAGCAAAAAGCCACCGGGCTGGACGTCTCTGTTAAGGGTACGCCGGGGCGGCGATACTATTACGATGTCGCCATCACGCAAAATGGACAGCCTGTCAACGAGCCCAAGTCTATTAAGTACGGGCAAAGCACTTGGAGCACTTTTACCGAGGCTATTAAAGATATAGGCCCGATTATTACCACGGTTTTGACCGCTGGCTTCGGCGCGCCTTTGGGGGCGGCGCTTGGCGCGCCGGCGGGTTCAGCAGCGGCTAGCGCGTTGGGCGGCGCGGCTATCGGTGGCGGTGTTGCAGCGTTTGGTGGCGGCGATATTGGCGATATAGCTAAGAGCGCTTTGCTGGGTGCTGCCGGTGGGTACGCCCAGAATGCTTTGGTCGGCGACGCAACTGGTGGCGCGGGTGTTGCAGAGGGTATGGCCCCTGGCGTGGTGGCGCCAGCAACGCCCGCAGAGCTTGCGGCGGTCAACGCGCTGACTCTACCGCCCCCGCCGGTCGATTACAGTCTCGCCAGTGCGCCTCCTGTTGCGCCTCCTGTTGCGCCTGCAGCGGTCGATTACAGTCTCGCCAGTGCGCCTCCTGTTGCGCCTCCTGTTGCGCCTCCTGTTGCGCCTGCAGCGGTCGATTACAGTCTCGCCAGTGCGCCGGGGGCTAGCGCGGGGCTTGTGCCCCCGCCACCAACTACTGGTGCGCCGGGCGCAATTGATTACAGTCTGGCCACGCAGCCCGTCTACGGTACAGGTGCGGGGCTCGCGGCTGGCACTGCACCGATTGTTGGCACGGGCGCGGGGTTGGCCTTGACCCCTGGCGCGTCTCCTGCGTTAGGCGACCCGACGTCGTTTGTCAACACCATGACCGCGCCTGCAGCAGCGGCAGCCGCCGCGCCTGCCGTGTCGGCTGCTGCGCCTGCGGCAGCCGCCGCCCCCGCCGCCGCGCCCGCCGCCGCAACGGGAGCCTCATCTATGCTTCCTGCTGCAACCGACAGTAGTTTTTGGGCGCCGTTAATTACAAGCCTTGCGTCGCTTTACGGCGCATCGCAGGTAACTAGCGCATCTAAAGAAGCCGCAGAGATCGCGGCTGCGGCGAGTGACCGTGCAATTGCCCTTCAGAAAAAAATATATGATGAAGGCGTTGAGCGACAAAAAGATTGGTACACCGCTGGCAAAAATGCGCTTGCAAAAATAGAAACTATGACCGGCGCGATGCCGCCGGCGTTTACGGGCCAAGTGGACCTGACCCGCGATCCGGGTTATGCGTTCCGCTTAAGCGAGGGGTTGAAGGGGCTTGAGCGCAGCGCGGCGGCGCGGGGCGGTCTGATGTCTGGCGCAACAGGCAAGGCGTTGACGCGCTTCGGTCAAGAGGCCGCGTCGCAAGAGTACACCAACGCTTACAACCGAGCGGTCACCGAGTACAACGCGCTGCGACAGCGTGAGGCCGAGGAGTACAACCGGCTGGCGGGTATAGCTAATGTAGGTGGCACCACGGCTCAACAACTTACGGGGCTGGGGCAAACTTACGCAACAAATGTCAGTAACCTTGCGACGCAACAAGGCAGCACGGCGGCCAACGCGCTGTTGAGCGGCGCGGCGGCGCGGCAGTCGGCGTATGGTGACGTCGGCAAAGCGTGGGGCCAGTATTTCGCCCCGCAGCCGGTGATCAACTATCTGGGTGGGAGGCCGTATGGCGGTTGACTTTAGCATCCTCGCTCGCGTCCCGACCATCGGGTCGCAGATCATGGCCGGCCAAGAGGCTGGCCGCGAAGCCGCCGCCCGCAACATGCTGCTCCAGCAGCGGGCGTTGGAGTTCCAGCAGGCGCAGGAAGAGCGTAAGCTGGCTATGGAAGAGCGGCGTATGCAGCGCGAAGCCGCTGCAGCGCAAGTCGCTCGCCGAGGCCAGTTGGCGCAACTGCTGCGGCAGTCGGGCATGGACCCGTCGGACATGCAGTCCGCTACGCAGTTTTACGCTGCCGCGTTGGAGGCTAACGAGCCGACTGCTATCGCTGCCGCCAAGGACTGGCTGTCGCTAGCGCGGGAAACTGCGCAGTCGCGCGCGGCGGGTGCCGAGTACCAAGGCATCATGGGCGGCGGCGCGCCAGCGCCAGCGCCGGCGCCGATGGCCACACCGATGGTTGCGGCACCCGCGCCTATGGCTCCCGCGCCTATGGCTCCCGCTCCTATGGCTCCCGCTCCTATGGCGGCGCCGGAACCGCCGCCGTTTGGCGCTCGTGAAACTTATGGCGCGGGCGAGGTCAGCCCTGGCGGCGCGGTGTCGTTTGCTGTGGCGCCGCCGCCCGCGCCGATGGCACCGGCTGGCGCCAATATGCTGGCGCCCCAAGCTCCCGCTGCGCCGCCCGTCAATCAGCTAGCCGCAGCTCCCGCGCCTGCACCGGTTGCCGCGCCCACACCTGCACCGGCCAAGGACGACGCTGCCGCCCTGCGCGCTGAGGCCCAACGACTTGAGGCGCAACAACAGCGTCTGCGGCAGTCTGGATTCAAGGCCAACCAAGAGCGCGCTAAAGAGTTGGACAAGCCGATTGAACGGCTGTACAAGCGAGCGGAAGACGTTGAGAAAGCCGCCAAACCAGCCGAGGTGCCCGTCGATTTGCGAATGATGGACGCGCTGGGCATCCCGCGCACGGAAGCCGGGTTCGCTAAATTTAACGAGTTGAAGCAGCGCCCCGCAGCGATGTCAGCGTTGTCGCGTCTGATCGACGAGCGTGACCGGCTGCCGCCCACTGACCCGAACCGCAAACTGTACGACGAGGCTATCAAGAAGGCGACGACGCAAGTCGAGCCGGCTAAAGTTGAAGTCAAACTGCCGCCGCAACCGCGCAAAGAACAAGAGGCGCGGGGGACGATGTTGGTTGAACAGTACAAAGACGTGTCAAACGCCGCGCGGCTTGCGACTCGCACGTTGCCGACTCTGGAAACGCAAGAGCGTATTTTGGACGCCGGTTTCCGCACAGGCTTTGGTGCTGAAGCCCAGAAAGCCGGCGCGTCTCTTCTCGCGGCCTTGGGTGTGCCGGAAGCGAAAGAGTACGCCACCAACGCGCAAGCGTTTTCAGCGGCTATGAACCAAGCCGTGTTGCAGAAACAGCTTGAGCAGAAGGGCGTTCAGACGCAGGCCGACGCGGACCGCATCACGCAGACCGGCGCGCAACTTACCAACACTGCGGACGCCAATCGGTTCATCATCGCCGTGGCCCGTGCCCAACTTAAACGTGACATTGCGCAGCGCAACTTTTACGATAAGTGGTGGAAAGACAACGGCACTTATGACGGCGCGGAGGACGCTTGGGCTACCGGCGAAGGCAACAAATCGTTGTTTGAGTCGCCAGAACTCAAGCGTTTTGCTGCACCTGCGCGTCAACCTGCAACCGCGCCTGCCGCCGCGCCTGCGGGCGCTGGGCCGTATAGTGACCCAGACAAAGAACGGCGGTATCGGGAGTGGAAAGCTAAACAGGGGGCGAAATGACCGAACAGGAAGAGTTTGAATTTCGCGCTCGGTTGGAACGCGAGCAAGCCGCGAAAATTCCTGCCTCGGGCATTCCTGGTCCTCGGGCTGCGGCTCCCGCGTCCACAATGGACATCATCACCAGCGCTCCGTACAAGGCAGTGGCGGGCGCGGCGGACGTTTTGTTGACCGCGCCGCAGAACATCGCCAACCTTGCCAAGATGGGTTTTGGTACGGCGGCCACCGCGATGGGGCGGCCTGATCTGGCGCCGGAAGTCACTGCGCCGCGTCAGCCTGTCGCGGAGTTGTTTCAACGCGCAGGGTTGATCCGGCAACCGTCGGGTGAAACGACACCGTTGCAACGTGGGTTGGATGTGGCCATTCAAGGCGCTACAGGCGCGTTGATGGGGGGCGCACCGGCGTTAGGGCGCGCGGCGCCGACGCTGGCCGGGCAAACCCGAGGCGCTGCGGGGCTGGCCACAATGGGGGCGGGCGCAGGCGCCGCAGGGCAGGCCGTTACGGAAGTGACTGGCGAGCCGTTGTACGGCGCGGCGACGTCTATGGCGGTGCCAGGCATGGCCATTTCTCGCGCGCAAGCGCGGCAGGCGCAATTGCAAGCCGAGCAGCAGCGCAACGCCGTGCGTGATCTGACTATTCGCGCAGGGCAGCAAGAAGGCTACGTCACTACGCCGGGCAGCGTCACGCCCAGCACACAGAATGTGCTGGCCGAACGGCTGGCCGGCAAGACGCGCACGCAGCAAGAGGCAGCGGTGCGCAACCAACAGGTCACAGACCGGCTGGCGCGGCGAGCGGTAGGCATTGGCGAGAACGATCCGCTGACGCGCGCCAACATGCAGCAAATCCGCGCGCAAGAGTTCCAGCGTGGGTACGCGCCGCTCAATCAGATCGGGCCGGTGCAGGCAGACGCGCAATTCAACCAAGCGCTTGATGACGTGCTGAATCGCTACCGAGGCGCCGGGCAATCGTTCCCTAACGCTATCCCGCAGCCGGTGGTGGATTTGGTTAACAGCTACCGGGTTGGGCAATTCAGGTCCGCCGACGCAATCGCCGCCACTCGTACTTTGCGCGAGCAAGGCAACGCGAACATATCGCGGGGCGACAACGCGCTGGGGCTGGCGCAGCGCGCCGTCAGCGACGCGCTTGAAGACCAGATCGAGCGCCAGCTTGCGCAGGCGGGCAATCCCAACGCGCAGGCAATGCTGGATCAGTTCCGCGCATCGCGGCAGCGCATGGCAATTAGCCACGCGGTCGAGGACGCCATTGTTGAAGGCGGCGGCTCGGTTAACGCCCGACAACTGGCCAACGACCTGCAGACGCGGGGGCGTTACTTCACCGGCGACCTTGATCTGATTGCTCGTTTTGCCAACATCTCGCGGCCTGTCATGGTGCAGCCCGGCACGCAAGGCACGCCCGGCGCTCAAACTATGCTGGGCGGCATCGGTGGTGGTTTGGGCGGACTTGGCGCCTACACAATGGGCGGTGGCCCAGGCACGGTAGGCGCGGCCACTATGGCGGGAATGTACGCGCCGCAAGCTGTGTCGGCTGCGGCGCGCAACTACCTGCTGTCGCCGTTTGCGCAAGGCCGCGCTATACCGACATACGACCGCGCCGGCGTCAACGCGCTGGCGGGCAGCAACGAAGCGTTGATGCGCGCCATGATGGGCGTGCCGACGTTTACTAACCAGCCGTCCACCAACGCACTTGCACCGTAAACGCCTGCATACGAGGTCGAGCGATGAGTTATGAAGGAGCCGAACGGCGACACGACGCGCTGACGGAAGACAAGGTGGCGTTGATGATCCAAGAGGCGGTTAGCAAGGCGCTGACGTCGCACGAGCAGCACCTGATGCTGCACATGGACAAACAGTTTGATCTGCTGCGCCGCGCCTTCTCCGAAGCCTTCCCCGGCGGCGACCCGCACGGCCATCGCATCGCGCATGAGAAGGCGATTCGCAACGCATCGTGGTGGGACAAGATCAAGTCAGAGGCGGCCAGCAAAACGATCACCGCTGGCCTGTGGGTGACGATGGCCTTCATCGCCGCCGCGATTTGGGAACACATCAAATCGGAGGCACGCAAATGATTGTTCAGGCTCTAAAGTCCCGCACCGTTTGGTTCGCTATTGCGCTGGCGGTGCTGTCGGTCCTGCAAGGGTTCGTGTTGCAGTTGCCGATTCCGGCGTGGGGTCACGCGGTTGTGGGCAGCGTCATCGCTGCCGCTATCGTGGTCCTGCGTATCATTACCACCCAACCGTTGAGCCAGAAATGAACCCACTGATCCTTGGCCCTCTCTTCGAGATGGGCAAGACGCTGCTGGACCGCTTCGTGCCCGACCCCGAGGCCAAGCGCCAAGCCGAGATGGAACTGGTGCGCATGGCCGCCGACGGCGAACTCAAGCAGGTCGTCGCGCAGCTTGAGATCAACGCCCGCGAGGCGCAGCACGCCAGCGTCTGGGTGGCCGGCTGGCGCCCGTTCTTCGGCTGGGCCGGCGGCGCTGGTTTCCTGTACGCCACCATCGGCCAACCGCTGCTGGCCTGGGGCGCAGCGATCAAGGGCTGGCCCGCGCCCCCTGCGCTAAACCTCGACCTGCTGTGGGTCGTCATCACCGGCATGTTGGGCATCGGCGGCTTGCGCAGTGTCGAGAAGATCAAGGGCGTCACCAAGTGATGGACTGGTCGGTCTACAAGCACTTCTCGCGCGGCGAGTTCGCGTGCAAGTGCGGTTGCGGTCGGGCCGACATGCAGCCGCTTTTCCTAGGCCGGTTGCAGGCGCTGCGCATGATCTGGGGCAAGCCCATGATCATCACCAGCGGCTACCGCTGCCCTGACCATCCAGTCGAGAAGGCCAAGGCCACGCCCGGCGCGCACGCCCAAGGCATCGCCGCCGATATCGGCATCAGCGGTGCGGACGCCGTGGCGCTGCTGCGGCTGGCGCTGGACGCCAACTTCACCGGGATCGGGGTGCAGCAGAAGGGGAACGGTCGCTTTCTGCATCTGGATATCCGCGAGCATCCGGCGATCTGGTCGTACTAGCGTCGGCGCGGGCAAGCGCCCAGCGCCAGCCGTCAAGCGCGGCGCGCAGGTCAGCGCGCAGGCGCTCGACCTCATGTTCGAGTTCGGTCATGCGATCCATGAAATGAGGGCAGCGGTGCCCAGACAGACGACAACAACGAAGACGGCGGTGCCGACCATCTCGGCGATAGGCCACTTCATTTCGGGCTCTTCGCAGCCAATCTCAGTGCAGCAAGAAGCTCCTTCGGGTTGGCCTTCGACCTCCGTCCCGAGACGACGATCTCGTTCGTCGTGAACCGATGCAGGTTCGCGCATTCGTACCTCCGGTATGTGTAGCCTACGGCTTTTCGGGTTTCCTTGACCATCGACCAGACGCCGCACTCGGGACAGTTCATTCGATCCGTCCCACCTTGCGCGCCAGCAGCCAGCGGTCGCCGAGGAACTGTATCGAGCGCAGCCATGCGCGCTGGTTGTGACGCTGCGTGCGCTTAGGCGCTAGAGGGTTGCGGTACAGACGGATCGCGGTTCTGAGCAGTTGCATTGCTAATCTCCTTCATGAGTTCGAGGCGCTCTCGGGTTGCACGCAGCGCGGTGAAGCGCTGGTGCAGTCGTTCGACGACGGTGACGCGGCGCTCGCCGTCCAGCTCGGCCAGCAGCGTCGCCTTCACCTCGTCTTCGGACATGGCGTTCAACCGGCGCGTCAGCGCCCGGTAAGAGTTCGGGTGTTTCTGAGTCATTTGAGTGCTTCCATTGCTATGTCAGACAGGCTGCGCTTGTCGCGTAGCGCGGCCAGTATCCGTTCGTCCACGGTGCCCTTGGTCTGCATGACGTAGCACCACACGTCACGCGCCTGGCCGGAGCGGTGCAACCGCCCAACGGCCTGTTCGTAAAGCTCCAGCGACCACGGCAACGACAGCCAGATCATGTGGCAGCCGCCGTGCTGGAGGTTAAGTCCGTGGCCTGCGCTAGCCGGATGCGCCAGCAGCACCTCGACCTTGCCCGCGTTCCAATCCGCAATTGCGCCGTCGGTCTTGACGTCCACGGCGTGCGGGAACCGGCGCTTAAGCGCCATGAGTTCGCCAATGTACTGATACCAGATGATCGTTGGCGCGCGCTGGTTCTCGTCGATGATCTCCTCCAAGCGGTCGAGCTTGTGGTGAGATAGCCAGCGTACGTCTTCGTTGGTGTAGATAAACCCGGCGCTCAACTGCTGCAACTTCTGCGTGACGACGGCAGCGTTCTGCGCGATGGCCTCGGCATCGGGAAACTTCAACACAAAGTTCTTGCGCATCAATTCGTACTCGGTCATGTCCATCTCGACCTCGACCGGCACCGTGTGCAACGGCGGCAGCGTGTCGGCGTAGACGCCCGGCTCCAGCACATAGGTGGCCGGCTTGATGCGCTCCATGACCTGCTCCAGCGCGCCCCGGCGCGGTTCGTATTCGACGTAGTTGCCGCGCAAGAACGAGAAGAAATACTGCTGCTGGAACGCGCCCTTGCTGCGGCCCAGCAGCTTCTGGTCGATGATCTTCACCTGACCAAAGACGTCCTCCAGACCGTTGCTGGTGAAGCTGCCGGTCAGGCCCCAACGGATGCCGATGTCCTTGATGACCTTCTCCAGCGCCTTGAAGCGCTTGCCTGATGGGTTCTTGAGCCGCGTCAACTCGTCGAACACGACGCCAGTGAATTCGCTCAGGTCGTGCTCGGCCAGCCATTGCAGGTTGTCGTAATTGATGACGACGACGTGGGCGTTGCTGTCGTAAAACGCTTCAACGCGCTGTCTGGGCGTGCCGACGGCCACGCGCACCGTAAGCCCCGGCGCCCAGCGAGCGGCCTCGGCTGGCCAGACGGTCGTGGCCACGCGCAGGGGCGCGATGACGAGCCAGCGTGCGCTCATCTGCTTGACTGCCGCGTCCATTGCCACGAGCGTCGCGGCGGTCTTGCCTGCGCCCACGGGCGCCAGCACCATCGCCCGGTCATGTTCGAAGAGGAAGTCGGCGGCGTCTTCTTGGTAGGGTCGCAGCTTAAGCACGGCTGACCCCCCGCCACTGCAGCACTTGGCTGACCCAGCGCGGCACGCCGTAGGACAGGTAGGCCGTGTACGCTTGCAGCGCGCCGTCAGGCGTCATGCCAGACGGCCACCACTGGCGCCCGTCCCAGTAACTGAAGAAGGGAACGTCCTCGCCCCAGCGGATGCGCTGGTAGACGCCGACGCGCGGGGGCGTCTCGGTCGGATAAAACCAAGGGGTCAGATTCATTCCTTCTCCCCAATCCCATGCGCCCGCTCGATGGCGCGGGCAAAACGCAGGCTCCAATCAGGCGACTCGTGGAAATGTGTGCTGTCATCGATGCGTTTTATCTCTTCATCCGTCAGCGGCTTGCGCTGGGGCGGGGCGGTGGGCTTGCAGTTACACGGGGCTTTTCTCGGTGGATCGCACAGCAATAACTGTGTTACTGAAGCGCACCATTTTTCGTGTTCATGCACCGGCTCCTGCACCGGCTCCTGCACCGACTCTGCCAGCGCGGCGCGGAGGGCGGCGATGGCCTCGCCTGTTTTGTCGATTGGCCGCGTCTGTTCAACGTGGTATTCCAACGCCTCCAGCGCCGCTTCAGCGGCTTCGCGTAGTGTGGTCATGTGTTCTTCTCCTTCAGCGCCTGCTCGACGGCGCGGATGAAATCAACGGTGTACGCGCCATACATGATGAAGTTCTCATCGCAGAACGGTTTCATTTCCTCCTCCGTCAGCCCTCGCCACTCGCGGCGGGGTGGGTGGGTGTAGAGAAGATTTCTTCCTACAGGCAGCGGGCAGCGCCAGTCGTCAAACTCTCGATCTCCACCTATCGTCACGTAGATGGACGCCACCGGCTCCTGCTCCGGCTGCTCCAGCGCGGCGCGGAGGGCTTTGACTGTCTTGTTGAGATTGCTTTCCGGTACAAGCCAGAAGCTAGAACTTGCGTTTGTCGCTTTGATAAATTCCAGCGCCTGCTGGGCGGCTTCGCGTAGTGTGGTCATGCGCTCACATCCCTATCGTCCGGCCCCACCAGTTCGGGGTCTAACGTGCCGCCGAACAACAGCGCGATCTCGTCGTACTGAACGCCAGCCGCGTCAAGTCGCTCGCGTATATCGTTGCACCGTTTGCACAACTCAGACGCATGCTCCCATAGCACGCGGCCCTGCTCAACAGTCTTGTTGAACTCTTGCGCCAGCGCGCGGGCTTCTCCATTAGTCATTTCACTACCTCCGCATAAACTAACCACTGATCGACATCCTTCTCGCCGTACAGGCACACATAGTTGCAGCCGAGCTGCTGCACCTCGCGCCGGAACACTTCCTGCAACGGCGTCAGCTTGCCGACTTCCGTCTTCACCTCGACGAACCACACCCGCCCGCCGGGCAGCACGACGATGCGGTCGCTCACGCCTCGGTTGGCTGGCGACACGAACTTGTACGCCTGGCCGCCGATGGCGGTGACGCCTCGGATGAGGCGCTTTTCAATGTCCTTCTCAAGCATGACCGCTCCAAAAAATTTTTCGACACTGTAGTGTGTTGACAGATCGTTGTCAACGGCTATACTGGAGTCCTCATCAATCCAGTGGAGTCCAGTCATGGCACACAGTTCAATCGTCGGCGGCAGCACCGCCAAGCGCGTCATCAACTGCCCCGGCTCGGTGGCGCTCGTCCAGCGTATGCCGCCGCAGGTCGAAAGCAAGTACGCCGCCGAGGGCACGCGGCTGCACGAGGCCGTCCAGCGTTTGCTGGACACCGAGGACACGCTCGGGGTCGTTGCGGACGAGATGTGCCTCGACGATGGCCAGAAGGAAAAGCTCTCCTTTTGCCTCAACGCGCTGGATCAGATCGACCCCAAGCGCGAGATGACTTACGTCACCGAGGCGAAGGTCGAGTTCGAGGGCGTCAAGGCGCTGGAGGGCGTGTTCGGCAGCGCCGACGTCGTGGGCCGCATCGGCGAGCGCTGCGTGGTGTTGGACTGGAAGTTCGGCGACGGCGTGATGGTCGAGGCCGAAGAGAACCCGCAAGGCCTCTTCTACGCCGCTGCCGTTAAGAAGACCAGTAGCCTGCACTGGGCGGCGCAGGGCACGTCAGAGGTCGAGATCATCATCGTTCAGCCGCCGATGGTGCGGCGTTGGGTGACGACTTGGCGGCGCGTCGATGCGTTCGAGCGCGAACTGGTCGAGGCCGTCAAGCTGTCGGCCAAGCCCGACGCGCCTCTGGCCATCGGCGACCACTGCCGCTGGTGTACGGCCAAGCCCATCTGCCCGCAGTTCAACGGCAGCATCGACCGCGTGGTGCATACGGCGCTAAAGGACATCGACGGCGCGCTGCTGGGTGAGGTGCTGCGCCGCGCCGAGGCGCTGGAGTCGTTCATCAACGACGCCCGTACACTGGCCCAGGCGCGGCTGGAGAAGGGTATGCCCGTGCCCGGCTACAAGCTGGTGCCCAAGCGCGCTACGCGCCAGTGGGCGAATGAAGAAAACGCAGCCGCTTCACTTGCGCTGCTGGGCGAAGACGCTTACAAGCGTGAGTTGCTCAGTCCTGCGCAAGCCGAAAAGGTCTGCAAGAAGCAAGGCGTCGCGTTCCCGGCCCATCAGGTCGTGGCCGTGTCGTCTGGCAACACCATCGCGCAGGAGTCGGACCCCCGGCCCAGCGTGGCGGTGATCGGCGAGCAGTTGAAAGCTGCTCTCACTCGTGTTCAGTGAAAGGTATCAATCATGTCTAGTCTTGTTGCATTTAAGTCTGCGGGTCTTCCTTCAGTTCAGTCTCTCTCGACCGCTCTGCGGGTCGCGGCGCAAAACGCCGCGCCTGCCGGTGGCGTGGTGATCCTCAAAATGGATCGCACCGGCCATTGGGTCTTTGGCGCCGATCAGGAAGAGGTGGAGGCCGGCTCCAAGTGGGCCGTTAACCCGTTCTCGTTCCTGCACGGCTACATCGCGTGGGGTGATGGCGTGGTGTTGGCTGAGAAGCTGGCGCCGATGACCGAGCCGCTGCCCGAGGTCGATGCCGCGCCTCCGGGCGCGAGCAAGGGCTGGGAGCTTCAGCTTGGTCTGTCCCTCAAGTGCGTCAGCGGCGACGACGCCGGCATGGAGGCGCGTTTCACGACGACCTCCGTCGGTGGCAAGAACGCCGTGAAGGCGTTGGCGCTGGCCGTGGCCGAGCAGGCTGAGAAGGATCAGTCGCGCATCGTGCCGCTGGTGACGCTGGGCAAGGC
>Ga0129333_10000314_pt1 | contig 36912 bp, 29 predicted proteins | sample CPB6_08_DNA_FD_94474 | JGI IMG/M metagenome (GOLD analysis project Ga0129333, IMG submission 94474) | Freshwater to marine salinity gradient microbial communities from Chesapeake Bay, USA - CPBay_Sum_0.6_0.8_DNA | ecosystem: Environmental > Aquatic > Marine > Coastal | place: USA: Chesapeake... | reverse complement strand
TTTCCGCTTGTAATTCCACTTGCTTGAAAAATTGAGTGCAAATCATTGTTTGTGTTTGGAACTAAAAAATCTGCCGTTGCAGTTCCATTGGGTGCGGTTATTGCATTTGCAGTAACTGTCGATTGTTGCTTTGTCCAAGCCGCATTATCAAATTGCTCTGAATACTGCACCAAATTCCACGGGCAAACCTCAACCAATCCCGCGCTATTTATGCGTGTTCCGTTGGATGCCCTTGTAAATGTTAAGTCTCCGCTACCGTCTTGAGGAACAACTGATTTTACTAAGTCTTCTTGATACATAGACGGACTCATTATGAGTGACGCTTTTTGTAAAAGACCAATATTAATTAAACTTTGAAGTGTTGCTTTTGCACATTCTGCTGCTTCTAAATAACTAGAACCTGTTCTTGCTAAAAATTCATTTAGATAAGCATCTGCTGTTATTGTTTTTCCTCCGTGAGAAACGAAATAAGCTACGACAGAACCAGAAGTTAATTTTATAGATGAGAAATAATCGCCTTTGGGCATTGATATGAAAGCACCTGCTTTTAAAGTTACAGAAGTGAGACCCAATTTTTGAGTCACATCAATACCAATTGAATTATATACTTTTGAAACAATAGTATCCTCAGCAACAATAAAACTCTGAAATGCTCCTTCGATTGTCGAAGTGCCCGTTATTAATCTAGAACCTAAAAGTCCTGCTTGATTATCTATACTTCGAGATTCAATTATTCTCATATATCAAAGATACGAATTAAAAACAAAAAAGGCAAACTAGTAGATTCGATAGAGATTAAACATCTCTGTCTGTATCTGATTGATTGGATTACTTGTGTCCCACTGAGCCGTTACGTTTAGTGTATTGCTAATCGTTGTGTCAAACGTGGTGCTGTTTAGATTAAAGAATCCATCGCTTTCTGGTTGTGCTGCAGAGTCTTTGTTGTACAAGAACCTGCCAGATGTAGCGATAGAGGCTACTCCTGATGCTCCAATTGTTCTAACAGTAAAGTTTATAAACATCTCCCAATCTTTATTGGTAGCTGCAAACATTGTCATTGGTCCTGTGTCGGCAAGCGTGTTTCCGTCAGCCACTACGTGTATCTCCAATATTGCGTTGTTGACGCTTGACATCTTTCCAGAAAAATAAGCAACGAATGAGTCACCAACTTGGAATCCGTTTGCAGGGACTGTCATTGACCCTACGCCTCCGTTAATTAGGGTTTGTGGTGCAACACCTGTAACGATTGTTGCTGGTGCTGTTTGTGCGTATAGGCCTGGTTTTGGGATTACTAATGTTTGGTTTTCCCACTGACTTGTTGTGGAGTTGTAGGTTAGTATTTGGTCATCTGTGGGGGAGGAGATTGTTACATCGCTCAGTCCGTTTAGGTCTGAGGCCCCAAACACCAAAAGACGCAGATTCTCCACAATCTTACGCAGACGAACAGCCTTGTCCCTCTGCGCTTGATCACGGGTTTTCTTATAGTTTAAATCCGCCTCGTTTGCAGACTTTAATAACTCTGATGCTATATTATCGAGTGCTGCCATTTCTATTATAGGTGTATTTTATTCCTTCGTACATAGAACTTTTCTTTGAGTTTTCCGAGGCCCAAAGTGGTTGTAAATTACTAAGAGTCCAAGCCTTAGTCATTTCCTCTTTGTTAACTATGTCAAAAGAAGCTAGCGGTCGAATGTGATCAATGACCCAACCTGTTTGACCGTAGTTGTCCCAAGACATCCCCTCAGTAAACAATGATTCCAAATGTGTTTTCAATTCTCCAACCGTATAATCACAAACATCAAATACACTATATGTTTTGTCTTTTTTCAGAGCGTTATAAAATCTTTTACGCATTGCTCTTGTAAGCCTATATTCAATAGATTCTTCCATAAACCTAGAATGTAACTCACTTCTATAAGTAGGATTTTTATTTAACCAGCTTTTTTTATTTTCCTTAACTCTTTCGGAATTATTTTGTGCCCATATCTTACTGCCTGCTCTATGTTTTTCCTTATTTTCCTTTCTCCACTTTGCTCGCCTAGCAACTTCTCTTTCTTGGTTGTTTGCATAAAACTTTCTACGAGAAATTAAATGTTTTTCTTTGTTTTCTTTCTCATAGTTCAATTTTACTTTATAACGACACTTTTTACACTTGGCATAAATATATTCATAGACACCATCGGGACCTGTTTTTTTTCTAGTCCCAAATTCTTCTATTGTTTTTTCTACATTACACCCAGTGCAAGTTTTCATGCAATGTCTTTACTCTCAATTACAGTATATGTGAAAGAGTTACCATGCAATTTAGCAGCTGTTTTACAGAACTTCATAAACACGTCAAAGTCTTTGACTCTTTTGAACACGGTACATCCCATCGACCAAAAATCTACCCAAGTTGAATCTTGACCTGCCTTATGAATGTTGATTCCGTAAACACCCTCGGTGATTTTAGTCTCATCATAAGCCATATCCTTATTGGCATCACGATAAACCTTCACATTGGCTTTCTGCTTCAATGCTTCGTACTTACCTTGGTGCAATCCAACGTGGTGAGAACCAGGGTATTGTCCAGGAACGATACGAGCAGTACCTGTACCATTGTTTCCTTCAGCCATAGGTGCTTTGCCGGGATCGGTTGTGGCAGCCCAAATAAAGAACTTCCATTCGCCATTTTCTTTAAAGGAGATTGAAATCCAATCATCAAATACATTGGTTACCTTCTTTCCAGGTGCGCTATTGCGGATTCCGATTACGTTCATATTGTAATCGCCATTCTCGAAGTACTTGTACCCCTTGGCTTTTACAGCCGCTTCAATTTGTTCTCTTGTAAACATTATCTTCCTAATGAGGTTAAAAATTTATCTGTAATGGTGTGGAAAGAGGTGATATCTGAGGCCGTCAGATGTTTTCCTATTGTAGCCAACCCAAATGTTTTTGTTGTAAATCCAGCGGCAACTCCTGCCAAATTAGTAGCACCTATGTAGAATGTATCTGAAGGCACATCGCTCACATCAACTGAGGTTGAATTAAGTGCCATTTGAACAGCATCCAAATAAACGAATGCAGCTGAAGCACTAAAGCGAGTAGCCAAGTAGTGACCAGCAGGTGCACCCATTCCAGCAACTAATACACGACCAGCGATTCCTCCGTTACTCCACATATCTGCGTAGTAGTTGTTTGTACCAGCGTCAAAAGCCATACGAATACGATCGTCAGCAGCAGTACTTCCTACACCCATTGGTACGTTAGCAAGACCTGCGTTTGCATCGGGAGTGTAGAATGAGAAGTGAATGTCCTCGATTGATGAGGAGATTGCGCTGAAATCAAAGTTAGTATCCCCAAATCCCGATACTCCATCGAAATCGACACCCAATGTTCCATATGCCATTGTGCCTGCCCAGAATATTTTGTAGTTGTCAGGGTCTTTGAGGTTAAAAGATGTTGTTGAGGATGTTCCTCCTAAGAAGGGATAGATTGCGTAGAACTTAGACCACAGTCCTGCGGCTTTTAGTTCTAGTACGTAGGTGTTTACTATTGAGATGATTACGCCATCTGAGACCCCACTCTTATTTTTATAGTTTTTTACATCAGGATCAAGAAACTCACCAATCAGTTCCTTACCCTTTTCGGTTTCTTTAAATGCGGCAAGTTCTGCATCACTAACAACGCAGTTACCACAGTTTCTTGCGTAACGATTGGCCAAAGAGATGATAGTGTCTTGCTCATCATCAGAATAACAATCCATGTTTTCCAAGCAGAACTTCAAGAACAAACATTTCTTGATGTGCTCTTCGTATGAATGACAAGGAACATCGTAGACAGAATCGTCAATCTGATTTTGTGAATACTCACATATCGCCTTCATTGTAGCAGCGATGTATGATTTCAGATATGCGTCTAAGTCGTACTTAACAGCCACAGCTTTTCTTAATTTCGTTTGGACAATTATCTATAGCCTTCTCAATGTCAGCATACAGTTCTTCAGCAAGCACGTATTCTCCGCACTCCATTGCCTGAAGCATTTTATCGTACATCAATTTGATTTCGAAATAATTATCACAAGCAAAATTGCTCAACGCTAATTTACCCAAAAGACACTTCAAAGAAGCATCTCTCAACGTATAAGTAGTTACTGCTTCTGAGTTGGGACTTACTGTAAATGTTGTTACAAAGTTCCAAATGCCATCAACAGGAATCAAACTTGCATACAGGTCTTGTGCTCTGTATGTGTCGTTATCAAAGTTACCGCTTGTCATTACTATTGTAGTGGTAGTTCCTGATGGACTTGTTGCTACTGTACTAATGGCAGTTAATGCTGAACGTGCTTCGTTCGGAGACCCCCAACCTTTAGGGTTTGTCACCGCGTTATAGTCACCAGTTGAGTCAATGATTATAAACTCGGTGCTCGTATGTTTGAAAGTTATTATTGGGTCTACTAAAAGTGCCATATCTCAAAGTTACAATTTTATTTCTTCTTATCAAAGCGTTGGGATTCTAGGTCAACTGCTGGAGGTGGTACTTCTTTTTTAAACACTCCAGTGTTTTCCATCGGTACCTTTTTCTTATCGAATCGCTGTGATTCTAAATCAGTCTCTTGTGGTTTAGGATTGATGTTATCAAATCGCTGTGATTCCAAATCAACTTCTCCCGCTGGACGTAAATATCCTCTATTATCAGAATACTTTCCTTGTTTGGCAAAGAAAATATCTCGAGCTGTGGTTTTGGGAAGGTAGTTGGACATTTCAGGGTCATTGTACAATAAATCCAAAGCCTGACTATAGATGTTATTTTTTTCTGATTCAATCAATGCAGCGTATTGTTCGGGTCTTTCGATTGCCATCTTTTTTCTTGACTCATAAATCAGTCCTCTTTCTACGTTAATCATGGTTGCATCGGCTGCAGAATACAAACTGCTTAAAATCTTACCCAAAATAACAACTCCGTAAGGATTTTTACCATCTGTTTTCTTATTCAGATCTGAGTTCATGTCCAAGAATTGTTTAACATCCGCGTTTTGAATGAATGTGTTAACAATTTCTCTTCTTGCTTTTCCTACAGCAATAGCATACTTTTCATACTCTTCGGGAGTCAAAGCATAACTTTGATTACCTACTCTAGTTTTAAGAATAGGCGAAGGATTTGAAGGGAAAGCAGCTATTACATCTCCCTTTTTCACCGCTGTATAAACCAACCTTTCCCAATTTACATCTTTGTCGTCATACAGACCTTTTGAGAATTTGGTCACATCAAAAGCATTATAGAACCAAGCATTTCTGCCAACTGGAGTTTGTCGAATAGGACGACCAAATGCATCAACTTTAGCAACAATGTTGTTTGGGTCATCAAAGGGCCAGCGCTCTTTAACTTTAGCCATAAAATCATAGACGATTTTGTCCCATCCTTCGTATGGACTATCGTATTCTGGAATATAATTTCTGTTAGCCTTATCTATGATGGCCAATGAGTTAGGGAGAATCGCAGTACTCAATGTCGTAAGTAGTCCACTCGCAAATCTTTCCTTAGCACCTTCTTGACGAGGATCTAATGCGCCGAAGAATTGGTTAAGACCCTTAACAAAAGATTGATCTATTGCATACCGTAAAGTTTCAGAAATAGAACTATTCCATATTTTATCTGCGCTAGCACTAAACACGCTTTGGTTTGTGATTTCTCTTCTTTTTTCTTTTTGCTTTTCGTTTTTGTCACTCTGTGAGGCAAATAGAATACCACCAAACACACCAAAAAGACGGTAATCTATAATTTCATCTCCTTCTTGCCACAAGTCGCTTGTATCACCATCTACATATCGTTTAAGTAACGACAAGTTAATGCTGTTTGGTCTTTCGAATCTGTAGATATAATCCTTGCGTTTTTTATCTTCTCCTGCGGCACCTGCACTCAATGCTCCGCTTTCTGCAAACCACTTTCCAGCAAACGATAACAATAATCCGACAGTTCCTCTTCCTACCGCCTCATCTCTTTTTCTTGCCAAGTCTTGTTTCTGAGACTCCAACTTTAACTTTGTCTGTGGATTTTTTGTGTTGTTAATTTCGTTTGTCTTTAATAATATTTGAGTTTCGTAGTACCCAGATTTAGCAAATGACCACTCGGGAACCATGATATCAATATACTCAATTATAAGATTGGTTGGAATCTTTGCGAATGGTAAAACTCCTGTCATACCAAGCTTCCAAATCTTTCCGAGTAACCCTTCTCCTGGACCATAAACTTTTGATATTGCTTTGTATGCTGTTGAGTTATTTGAATAAACATATCTCAATGCCTCGTTATCGGCCTTTGTGTTTGAATAATCAGAATTTAGCACAATGAAATTTTCAATATCCTTTGGATCTTTTAATCCTGAAAGTTTGGCTTGTTCTGAAAGCGCAGAATAATAAGCCATATTTCTAAATACAGCATCGACGGAACCCAAAAGACGGAAGAATGTTTCAGCAGGTAGACCGAATGTTCCTTCGATAAACTTAATTGCTATTTCTTTATTTGGAATCTTTCCTTTTTCGTTTAGGTTATATCCATATTGTGCAGCAACATCTTGACTTGACATTCCTTGAGCCTTTGCAAACATTCCTCCAAAAAACTCCGAAAAAGAATTGAATCCATTAAATCCTGATTCAATTTGTAATCCTTGACTTGTTTCGGGTAAGTTTCCTTTCTTTAGAATATCTACACCTTTTTTAACTCCCTCTTTAAACCCGAACTTGCGTCCGTATTTGTAATAGTCCCATCCTCTCATTGTCCCTTCTGTTGAAGACAACTTTGACATACCAGATGCAACCAAATTGATTGGAACATTGAAAATTGCCTTTACTATGTTTGAAGTGATGTTAATGATACCTGATGTTGGAGTCAACAAGTTACCTCTAATAAGTGTTCCGAATGTATCCGTAAAACTTTTCTCAGACATATATGGTCTTGCTACACTTGCAAACTGCTGTCCAATATTTTGGACATTCTGCAACTGCTGTTGGAAGTATTGAATGTTTGACTTTCCTGCTACTGGACTTTGTCCGTTGGGGTTGTTTTGAGCAGCCGCCTTTGCGTTATTCATTTTTGCTTTGGCTTCATCGTAAGCGTCTCCGAGTGCGAGCAGTTTGTTCTTTATTGCGTTTGGAATCGTCTTGCCTTCTTTCTTTAGTTTGTTTATTAGGTTTCTTGATCTGAGAGCCCCAGACTGATTTTTCAATCGGGTGAACGCCTGCAAGGCACGACCTAAGTTTGTTCCTGTTGCAATCAGTGTCTCGAAATCCTTTTGAACATCTTCACCTCTTGCTTTCTTTTCGAGAATATTCTGTATCTGATTAGCAATAGCAGCATCAAGATTTGAAGCGTTACTGAAGTTATCAATCAGCGCTTGAGACTCTTCGATTGTTAATCCGTCCATCTCCATCTCCAACTGTTCTGCTGTTCTTCTCACATACAAACCAGCAGCCTCGTCAGCAGCAATTCGTGCCTCATCTTTCATTGGACCTTCTTCCTCAATCTGACCCGCTACAGTTTTTCTTGTTTCCAAGTTAAAGAAATCCTCCAAGTCAGCAGCCTTAAATCCTGACTGCAACAACCCTACATAAATCTGATCGTCAGAAATACCTTGGTTTCTTTTACCTGAAATAAAGTCAGCCAAAGCAGCGTCTGCTGTTTGTGGACCCACTGTTGGAGTTACTTCTGTCTCAGGGGCTTTTGCTTCTCCAAGCATTGCAGAATACAAGTCACGCATGGGTTGGTTCAAAACAACATCAATCTCACTGCCCGTAAGTTGTGTATAAATGTCCATCAACCAAGTACGCAACTTATCAAACAAAGGCATCATCTTAGCGGTTGGCGCATTACCACTGTAAAGGTATCTTTCAAAGCCACGAGCAAAGTATTCAGAAGTATTTGTTGACCAAGAAGTTTCACCTGTTGCATCAAGAACTACTTTCTTTTCTGCATCGGTCATGTACTTCTCGTAGATATGTGCAATCTCATGCAAAGGAGTTGACAAGTTGGGGTCAGTCAAAGCCACAATCAAATCTGTAGCATCCTGTGTGATGAATGCTGCACCACGATTGCCTTGGAATAATGCTTCTCCAGAACCCCATAGCGGTTTTGCTGAAAGTCGATCTAATACCGACCCTACAACAAAACCATTTCTATATTCTACTTCTGATTCGAGCTCTCCGTCATATCCATACACTCTTTCTATACCTTCTTTTCGACCATCTTTATAGTTGGTTTCACGCATGGGTTTATTGTTGCCGACGAAATAATATATTCTTTCTATACCTTCTCTTTGACCATCTTTATAGTTTCTTTCAGTATCCAGTGCTCCGTCAAGATGATATAGCCTTTCTACACCTTCTTTTTTTCCATTTTTCCAGTTTCTTTCGTATTCAAGTATACCATTCGAATAATAGTATTTTTCTAATCCTTCTTTTTTATCATTTTTCCAGTTTTGTTCTGACGCTATTTGGCCATTTTCATGGTATGTTTTTACTAAACCTTCTAGTTTTTCATTTGTAACAGTTAATTCTTCTCTGAGCTGACCATTTTCATAATATTGTTTTTGAATTCCTTCTCGATTTCCGTCTTTGTAGTTATTTTCTGAAATAATATTTCCATTTGCGTAATAACGCGTTTGAGGTCCTTCTAACCTTCCATTTTTATAATTTTCTTCTGAATAAATTCTACCATCAATACGATATTCTTTTTTAGGTCCTTCTAAGTATCCATTTTTATAATTTTCTTCTAAATAAATATTACCATCTGGATAAAATATTTCTTTTGTCAATATCGTATTTCCTTGTTGATCTTTAGTAACTACTTTTCTTGTAATTCTTCCAAAACTAACCGTTTCTGCATTTTCATCTACATAGATATCTTGTTTTTTATTATCTCCTAAATCTTTTGTTACTTGTATTCCTTCTCGTGGTTCGTCGTTTCTATCCCACCATACCATCCCGGAATCTGAATTTGCAGAAAATGCAACTAGTTTTCCATCTTTGAATGCAATCTTTTTGGGATATGCGTTATATCGAGTTGACCAATAATACCATGCGTCATCAAGATTTCCATTAACTCTTGCTGCCAAACACCAAGGATTAGCGTCTTCTCCAAAGTGAGAATCAATTATTTTTCTAACTGTTGCTTGTCCTTCTCTGGTATCGTCTACTGTATAAGTTGTTATTCCGTATTCGTTCGATGTTTTTTTATCTTTAAGCCCAGGCATCTTATCGATTTCTTCGATAGTTAACCTTTTTCCTTTTACTTCAGCCTGATATTTGTTAATCAGTTCTGTTGGATTCTTAAATGTAAATGGGTCTATCTTTTTAGCGTCTGCGATTCTTATAGCCTCAAGAACTTTATATCCGTCTTCAGGAAGAATGATATTTCCATTTGCCATCCAATACAAAGCAAGCTTTTCTAATTTTGGATTAGGTTTATTTGGAAGTGTATTCTCTTCGATAAAGTTTTCGATGCTTTCAATTGCAGTTTCAATCAATCCATCTCTCTCTAAGTCTGGTCTTTTCTTTTTTAGTGTTTCTTCAAACTCGCGTCTTCTCTTATTTCCAATTGAATACAGTGAAGTGAAGTCACCGTTTCTCCAATCGTTTTCATCATCAGACAATAAGTATTCATCATCAAATGCATTGTCTTGGTTCTCTTTGAATTTTTCTCCTGTTGGATCAAAGTCTTGAACAGCATTGGCTGCATCATCCAATTCTTTTTTCTTGGCTTCCCATTCTTTTTGTGTAACTCTGAAAGCCTCTGGATTGTATTTTTGAGTAGGAACTACATCTGTTTTTCCATATTGACTATAGAACAATGGATTCATTCCATCCAGCATATTTTCATCTGTAATACCAGAAAGTATATTGCTGTTGCTAACAATTTTGTTTTTTAGTGATGCACTAGTTCTTGCGTAGTCGCTTCTTAGTTGTATTACATTTAAAAGTGTTTCGAGTTGTTCTTTTGAGAACTCTGGATTCTTTTCAAGTTCTGAGTAAAGCAGAATGATATCGAAAGGAACTGAGTCAATTTTTGATTTATCTATACTTCCGAACTCTCTATCTTGAGTTGTTCCGAATGTTCCGTTGAGAATATCTCTTTGTCTTTGAGTGAGAGCCTCATTTTGTGAAATTTCAGCAAGTGCTGCTTTTGCAGTTTCAACAAAACCTCTATAGTCAGCATTTGTTTTATTTAGTTCTTCAAGATATCCCTTTACTAATTCTTCTTTTCCTGCTTGAGTATATACCGATAGAAGTTCTGGATTCATCATCAATGAACTAAGCAGTCTATTCACTGATCTGAAATCACGACGTTCAGCATTTCTTGCTTCTATCTCTCCGTACAAAGAAACATAAAGGCCATCGTTTGACGCTTGTTCTAATAAAGAAATAACTTGGTATGATAGTCCTATATCAAACTTTGAGGTGAACTCTTTCACTAAGTCGTCACCAAATGCGGGATGAACAGCATCCCACAAGTTTTCTTGTATTAGTTTAACTAAGCCTTGAAAATCATTATAGGATGCACCTTTCAGTTGACTTCCAAATTCCTGCATTAGTCTGTCTGCTTCCTTTACTGCCAAGTCACTTACGTTCATTCCTGACTCTCTCATTTTATCTGCAATAGAGTTCAGAACATCGAGAGTACTTGCTGCTCTTACCGTATCAGGAGAACCGCCCATTTGCCAACCTTCTATGTTTTGAACAGCGTGTTGAAGTTCGTGCTGTAAAACCATGTTCATTTGGTAAAGCGTTGGTATGTTTGCGAGATTAATCGTAATGATTTCTCCACTAGAAGTTCCAATTGATCTATCGGCAGGGTTGTTTTGGAAAATGACTTCGTATCCTTTTAGTTGAGGATAAGCCTCATACAACTTTGGATAATCAAGCAATACTCCCAATGGCAATGACTCAGAGTTTCCTTGAGTTACTTTTGTCAACTTACCTACATTGAGAGTAGACATTGGAGCAACTAAAGTATATTTCCAATCTCCTGTGACTGCTCTACTCCATCCTGTTGCCATCAAGATTTCTTCAGGAGTCTTTCCTTGTTTCTCTAACGCTTTGGCTGTATTTAAAAAGTCATTGACTTGTTGTGAGTACTGAGCCCCCATCTCTCCGATTCTCTGATACAGTTCTTTTCCTCCTGGCTGATTTTTAACAAAGTCCATGAACTCTTGTTCAGTAGACTTTTGGAATTGTAAGAAGTTATCCAAGAACTCATCAGCAGTAACACCAGCACGAGTAGCAGCTGTTTCAATAACTTTGTTTATTATTGTTGCTACGGCTGCTCTTTTGCTTCTCATTTTCATGTCAGGAAGTGCTCCACCGGCAATCAGTTTAGCCAGCGGATTATTAAGTCCAAACTTTGTTCTGAGTTCTTTACGTAAACGAGTCTCACGCTTCTTGCGAGTCTGTTCGTTGGTTGTTCTATTTGCTACGGCTTCGTTGAAGGTATCGAGGTTTACTCCTTCAGAAGCAACATCAGCCTTTGCTGTGATTTCATCTGCGGTCAGTCCGTTAGTATCTTCTCCGAGAGTTTCGAGGTATTGCTCTGCACTCAAGTCGCCTTGTTTGTATCTTACACCCTCTACGTTTTGGGTTGATGTTTCGATACCAGCCAAGTTCAGTACGTTTGCTACATCTTCTCTTTTTGCTTGCTCTTCTACCCGCTGCTTCTCTTCCATTTGGAATTCTTCTTCACGAGCCCTAATTGCCATGTCTGGCATTTGGTTATTGTAGAACTTGTGGTCTGTTTTGAAGTTCATACTACCTGTGTAGTTCTTCGCAACGTATTTGTTGAATCCTTCTCTGAATTTGATGAATTGGTTGTAGGCTTCTTTGTTTTGACCAAAGATTTCTTGTGCTACTGACTTGTCGTTAATCATCAAATCGGTCAATAGGTTTTTAGCATAGTCTGAGGCCTCAGCCATTGAACCAAACTTATCCTGAAAGAACTCAGTTGCAATAATGTTATTTACAACATCCTCAATCTTCAGTGCAGTTTTAGTTGTTGCTTGTGCTATATTATCAACAGTAATCTCAATACTTTTTCCTGTCTTACTAAAATCCTCAACCAGTGCAGCCAAGAAATCAGCAACCTTTGGAATCTTGTTCATACCACTTTCCATCAACACAGCCTTGCCTCTTGAGAAGAAAGAACCCGCATTTAATTTCATTTTGGTGCGAACAGCATCACGATATGTATTATAACTTGCTGATTGTTGGTCGTCTACTTTTGTTTCTGTGTTTGGGAAAATAGTGCTAATAATCTTCTCTTTAACGCCATTCAAGAAAGCAAATGTGTTATCGGCAGTTGCTCTAACGGTATTTGTATTTCGTTGACGGTTTTTTCCGAACTGAGCAGCAGTTTGTCCCGGAGTTTGATAAAGTACTTTACCTTCAGCAGTAATTACTCTGTCAGCATCGGGATCGATGTTTAAACGCTGTTTAGCGACACGAGTAGCCTTATCTGAAGAGATGATACCATTTTCCTTTGACTTGCGGTCTACGGCATCCGTAATGGTCTTGGTTGCAGGAACCCACCCTTCTTGCATGGCATCGTATCCTTTTACTTCAAGTTGACCGTTTGTTTCGTTTACTCGGTAAACTACATTCTTATTTACTTTTCCGTCATTCTCCAATACGAAGAACTCTTCTCCGTTGTTGGCTGAACGCTTCTCTACTTCAACTGTTTCAAGAGGTCTTTCTACTGGACCTTGAATTGGGGGCTCGATTGCATCTTCGTTGATGATAGTGGAAGGAGCCTCAACAAACACCAATGGTTCTACGGGATTATCTCCGTAGATTCTTTCGTCCAATCTTGTTGCTGCTTCACCAGCGGGCATTCTTTCAATCGTATCGTCAATTACACGAAGAGTTTCTTCCAATACAGGATTAGAACCGTTGTTTGCAATATACTCTTGAATCTTTTGTTTAGTCTTGAATACAAATGCTAAGTTAGCAGGAGAAGCCAATAGTGTAACACTCATACCAAGAATAGCCAAGTTTTTGGTTCTTTCATCAGATGTTTTACCAAACGCTTCTTCGTATGCTTTATTTACGTCAAATCCGTTTTCTGCCAACAAAGGAGCGATGTTACCAACAACTTCAGCGGTGAATTCACCCGTAGCACCACTCAACCAACGACCCAAGATGAAAGTTAGTTTTCCATACTTTCCGCCAAACTTCTCAAGTCCTTGTGCTGCGTATTTATCAAATAATTTTTCTGCTGCTGTTTCTGCAACACCTGTTCCAAAACTTTGACCCGCTGCTTCATATGCCGTACCTCGAATTAAATATGGAAGCGATCCCTCAGTCATGCTTGTTGCAAAGCGTCCTGCTGCTCCATATTTGTTTGACATAAACTCTTTGGCTACTTGCCAATATTTAGAGCCTGTCAATCCTTTTGTCAATGCACCAAGTCCATAAGAACTAATTCCGATATCGACTATTCCGTTTAAGGTTGGACCAATACCTGCACCTACTGCTTCACCGAGTCCTGTTTCTGCACCAAGTAACTGTTTGTTAGAAAGTTGAATTCCTCTTTCTTCAAAAAACTTCTTCGCTTCTTCTACTTCTTGAACACGAGTTCTAATTGTGTTTTGGTCACTGAACAAACTGAATCCATAACCTTGTTCCACAACCGATTCAGCAGCTGCTTTAACTCCGTATTCTTTTTCTCTTTTGAATACATCCTCATTTGTATAGAGCAGTTTATTCAAGGTCAGCATTTGACCATACAGTTCTGCTTTCTTGTTCTGAAGGTTCAGCATGGAGTTGTAGAGTTGTGCACTCCTTCCTGTCATACCACCTTCAATTCCCAATGCTTGTTGTGCCATACCAATTGCAGTAGAACCTGGTACTTGTTGGTTTTCCCATTCGTTCTTTACTGAATTGATTTGTTGATCTACTACTTGTACTTTTTCCCAAAGCAAGTTTCTTTCTGCTTTCAGTTGGTCTTTGGGAGATTGTGATGAATATTTTTCTTTTGCCTTTTGTGCACCGACTTGAATAGCTTGCTTTTCTTCAGGGGTGGTTTCTATCATTTGGCCTGTTACAGAATTAAACATTTGGTCTGAGGCCAACCCCATATCTTTTCTTGCTTGTGCGGCCTGTTGTTCTAGGTTGTTTAATTTTGCCTGAAAATCAGGTGCTACACCTTTACCCGAATACTTATCCATAAGCATTTGGTCAGTGAGGCTTTCTATTTGGTCAGTAATCTGAGCCAGCTTCTGATCGTCTGGTGACAAAAGTTGACGCATTTTTGTCTCAACATCAGCATCGTAATTTTTAATCTTTGTTCTATTTTCGTCTTGTTGCTTTGTCGCAACGATATCCAAATAGTTTTCTTTTACTTTTCCTTTTGCTTGCTCAAACTCATTGACTTCAAATACAGTTGGTTCGCCTGCAACGCTGGGTTGAAAGAACTCTGTTGCTTCGTCTATTTTTCCATACTTCTTTTTTAGAAGTTGGGTGTAATCTTCGTAAGTTAGTTTGTCTATTTGTTTTGTAACTACTTGACCATCTACTATTTCAGTATATTCGATTGGTTTCTCTAACTCAATGGATTCACCAACCAAGCCAAGTTCTTCAGCATTGTAAACAAGTTCTGCTAATTTCTCAGGGTCAACTTGGTCTAAGTCGTCTCTTTGAATTTGCTCAGCAGCGTCCATTTGAACATCCGTAACTGTCTTGAGTGACTGTACTGGTTTTGCGTTATTGGCAATTTGATTTAAGTCAAAGCCTTTTGTTTTGAGAGAATAGTTATATGCTTTACCCCACTCGCTTACATTCTCAGGTTTTGAGAAGTAATCTTGCATTTCGATATATGTATTAAGGGGCTTGCCTGTGGCAGTCTTGTTTATTTTGTTAGCCTTTAGTTCATTGAATTGTGTAATAGCAGGTTGGTTTAGGTCCTGATATTCCATCTGTTGAACTTGTGTTACTGGCTGTACTGTAGGAAGAGATGGTTTTGCTTTTTGCATTGCAATCTCTCCTGAAGTGAGGCCCCCTCCTAATTTTGTTTTAAATGATTCTAAATCACGAGCACCAAATGCCATAGCAGGTGCACTGTACATTTTGTAGAATGCATCTTGGTTTTCAGGAGTTTGTAGATATGTTTCTAACTCCTTTGCATTTGTAGCGTATTTACCATTAGGTAATGGAACGTCTTTACGTTGTGATACCTTAGTGGATTCAGTAAAAAGATTCTGATAAGTAAGTGGAAGTGGACCAGTTGGAGGGGTAGGTTGACCTGTGAGCAATTGTTCTGCCATAATACAAATATAGCGAAAAATTGCTAAAAGTCGGCAGGTTTACTTGTTCGCTGCTGCTAACTGTTTGTCTAGCGTTATCATCCCTTTTGCGAACGCTGCACCAATTGATTTTGATTTTCCAGCTGCCGAAGCTGCAAAATTACTACGGATTGCAGGGGTAAATTCAGTATAAACATCTGGATTTGTTGCTTCTCTCTCAACCCCAAACATACTAGTTTTGCCTTCAACAAATGCAGCGTACTTAACTTTTTTCCCTTGGCTTTTTAGTTTCTGTACTCGTTTATTACTAATTACAAACTTTACTCCATTTTCAATTTCGTATGGTAAAACGTGAACATAGTTAGCAGATAACTTACTCGATGCTGGAGAAGTAGTTGGTGTATTTGTATTTTTATTAATTATTGTTCCAGATGGGGGAAATCTAAATTCCAAATCTCCAACTGCTAACGGAACAGAATAATAAGAATCACTTTCAAAAGGTTGTGAAGTTGTGCCGTCACTAATACTAAAGTTAAGTTTTGGTAAAGGAGATCCCTCAAATGTATATTCTCCAACTGTTCCCTGATTGTTTATTATAGTTGTACTGCCTGGTTGTTTGGTAGTCTGAACACTTTCTTTTAGTTTTACGTTTGGCTTAACTACAGTTTCGAAGAAGTGTTGTTCAACTTCATCTGGAGTTTTATCTTCTAAGTTATAAGTATCGATATACTGAGCAGCCAATGCTGGATTTTGCAAAAGAATACTAGGAATTTTTTTTGCTGTAAGAGTAGGTTCAACAGCAACTCCATCGGGACCGACCATCTTTCTTACTTCTGCAGCAGCATCATCGTCAAGAGGCAATCCCTTAATATATGGTTGAATTTTTGTTTTTGTCAAAGGATCAAAAACTTCTGGTCCTCTTCCGATAATAACAGAGTTACCGGCAATTAAATCTTTGACTGACTTACTGATATCGTAAGCATCAAACGACTGAGTCATAACATGACCTTGTTCATCATAGTCAAAAAACGCATTTCGTTTAACTCCATTTTCAGCCAGTGCGTTTATATAATCTGCACTCGATGCGGAATTAAGCATTAGTCCAGCGGCCTGTCTTACATTCTTAGGAACATATTTATTTCCAGCAGCTGCTTCTTTGACTGTCTTTTCCAAGTCCCAGTATCCTTTACTTCTGTTTTTTGCATTATTTAAATCTGCTTGAAAACTTGCTAGTTCTTTGTAAAATCCACTCATGTCGTCTTTGCCAATGGATTGTCTTGCTCTATCGACAAACTGCCCAACACGAATTTCCATAGGTCCTACTTCTAGGTCGTGTAAGTTTTGTTCTCCTACTTTGATTGTAACATTTTTAATAATATCATCCAACTTATCTTGCTTGGCTTTCTCTTGCTGTGCTTTAAGTTGTTGATTGTATTTATATAAAGAACTATAGTCCTTTGCTGTTGCTGTTAATCCTATTGAAGAACCAAGTCCTCCGAGTGTTCCGTCTGCCATTATGCTTCTTGTGTATTTTCTGAATTCATTCCTCTAGTCATGCCCATAAAGTTAGCTGCGCTTGCAACACCCTCATAGCCTTTTGCGATTGCACCACCAGCAACCTTAATTGCAGTTCGCTTATCGTCTTTTGCTGTTCCGATGTCACGCATTGCAATGTTAGTCAATGACTCAGCAGTAGAACCAAGACCACGAAGACCCATGTTTCTCTGTTGGATATCTGCCTCCATGATTGCTCTTTCTCCTTCGTTTACATTGAGGCCCGCCAATCTTGAAAATACACTACTTCCTTGACGAGCAGTTTCTCTAAACTTTTGCTGAAGGCCTGTAATGTTGGAACGGAATTTTTCACGCATTGTGTCCTCTTGACCTGTTGAAATACCAGTATCGTAAAGTCTTCCGTATCTTGCTTGTTGTTGTTTTATTTCACCAGCTCCACTCATAAATGAGGGGTCAGGCATTTTATTTGCTTTTGCTAAATTTCTATAGCCGCCAACCAATTCAATTCCACCAAGAATAGCACTTCCTGCCATAGCGTATGGATTTAATCCAGACAATGCGCTCAATCCGGCTGTTCCGTATTGCGATAATAATGTTTCTGGTGTTTCTACTGCCATATTACAAAGTTAGTTATTTTTTGTTATTTTCTATACAATCTGTGATTTGGTCTGTATTTGACCACGTAGTTTAGTAGTTTCTGAGCCGCCCCACCTAAAAATGTAAACTTAATCTTTAGGAATCTTCCCCACAAACGTGTAGTATCGTTGCTGTTTACTCCTGTTCCTGTACTGTCGTTTTTGACTGGAGCGTAGAAATAATCTTCAAGTTCTTCAAATTCACCTTGTGTCAAGAATGATATGTGGTCGCGAGTTGAAAAATCTAATCTGAATGGTGTAGTTCCAGATACAACTTGAATTGCCTCAAAGTTTTTGCTCAAGTTCAAATCGTAGTTTACCACACTTGTGATGTTTCCGTTGTTTGCAGTTCCGTAATAGTTCATCTCATCTCCCTTGTCGTGAACATATACCAACTTTTCATCCGTAGGTTTGGTTGAATAGAAGGTATTCAAGAAAGGCATGTAGATGTTTGGGTAATAACTGTGGAAAGAAATGAACCCGTTTTTCAACTCATCGTATACAAGTGTAAACAATGTGAACAACTCAGGATTGGTTGAAACACTTACTTGGTTCCAATACGTAGTCCACAATGCTCCTACACCTGGCTCAAAATCGTCACTAGAGACAGTGAAATTACTTTTGGCTATGTAGACATAAGAAAGTCCTGATGATTGACGAGGAGCGCCAGGAGATGTGTTTTTGACCATATCTCCGATTACATATGTTCCACCATCGGGATATTCAATTGCTTTTGTTGTAACAGCCTTGAAAGTGATGATTAATTCGTTGAACTTATCGTTCCATACTCCATGTACTCCTTCTCCTCCTATGTGTTGGTATTTACCTCTTAGGAAGTTTGCTTTTTGTTGTAAGTAAGAAGAGAGACCCCGGTCTGAAATTACAGAGATTCCATCTCCACCTAAACGAACTAGTTTTCTCAATTGGTCATTGAACCAATATGCGTTATCTTTTCCGTTTGGTGTACGTCCTTTGATTACAGACCATTTCTTATCACAACCAATAGAAGTTAACTCTACTCCTGGGGCTCCAAGAATAGATCCTGCACCGATAACGATGTCTGAGCCACTAGTTGAATTGATTGCTGTCGCATCGTTGAAGTACTGACGCTGAACGGAATTATTTTGGAATGTATAGAAGTTACCATTTATAATTTCGTGTGTAGAAACAGAACCATATGTTTGGTCTAAGTCTGCGTAATCAATTGGCTTGAATATGCGATAGTTGTCTTGGGTAGAGTCGATTTGTTTTTTCTGAGACCAAAAAATTGTAGCGGGGCGTTCTCCTGTGTAGTTTGAAGATGCATCAAAGCCTGTATCAGTAATAGTACCATCTTTGGCATTATATCCTAAATCGTAGTTTCGCTGACCATCAATCTCAGGCCATTGCTCTATGGTATTGAATAATGCTGCCCCAATCGTTCCTTTTTTAGCCACTTCAATAACTCCTCCAGAAACAGAGAAAAAGAAAAATACTGCATTATATGCGTCTTTATCTTGGTATTGTGGAAATACCCAACCTGCTCCAGTTGCAGACTCGTCATAGTCAATTCTGTCGAACATTTGAATATTTCCTACGTTTTGTGAATAGGCAGATATGATATATCCAAAACCATGTCTAGGATCATCCAAAGATGCTCTTCTCAAATGTAGATGTGTTTTTTGATTAAATACGTCTCCGCCAAATACCGATTCTACAAGTATTCCATTTTCTCCGTCTACCAAGTTTCTGATATGGCCTGTTGATTGATAAATTGTTTCGTATTTGTTTTTGGGATACTTTAAGTTGGCTCCTTTGTTTCTGAATAGTTGAGAGTAATATCCAACCACAGTCGTGTTGATACCTGCCGGTATTTTTCCAACCTGTGTAAGTTTTGCATCCAATCTCAAAACATAACAGGGAACGTGGTGTGCTGTTCTGGGGTTAGCTGGAAAATTTATTTTTACATTGTTATTTACTATTCTTGAGCCGTAAGATGAAACCTCTTGTCCATATTCAAATCTTCTTCCTTCATCGATTCCAAATTGAACATATGCTTGATTGGCAGCAGTATAATAACCATTTGTATCTTCATAAGTAGAAAATAAATCGCCATTGGTGGCGCCAATAGCCAACGAGTTAGAATTCAGATTGTTTAATACTAGTAATTTATCTGAGGCAGAGTAATCGTAGTCGGTAACGCTATATAGATGATCGGGAGAATAAAAATAAGCAAAATTAGACTCATCATAATTTCCTATTGTAAGTCTCGTCAATGTAGAGACTGAGGTAACTCCGCTGTTTGGAAAAACTGAAGATGTGTTTACAAATCCAGATTCAAAATCCCTAGTGTATGGCATAACGGTGGATGAATCTTGAGTCCATCGAGTTCCTGGAAGAACTATACCTGTTGCCAATACTTCAGGAATCCGTTCTGCTCTTGTGAATCTGAATGCAGAAATCAACTCAAACAAAAGTTTTCCTGTTCCTGCAACAACATAGTTAAGATTGATATTTCCGAACTTGGGATAATAAACGTAAGTTTCTGTATTGGTTGAGTTAGTTAAGTTTGTTGTAATGTTGTTTGCTGTTCTTCTGGTTGGATATGTTATACCTCCTATTGTGATTGATGGACCTATAACGTTATTTGCAAGAGTATCGAAACGAATATCATCTACCCAATATGCTTGACTCCACTTTCCTGTGTCTTTCCACTGAACCTGAATACCAAAACGATATGTGTCGTTCATCATATATCCAGTGTAATTGTGAGTATTTAATGGGTCTAAGTTTTCTCCAAATACAGTTGATGGAAACGATGCCTCCATTATTCCTATGTTTGGAAATAAACTGCCAGTTGATGTTACTGCTTTGTATTCAAGAGTGTGTGTTATGGTTGAGGCCCACGCATCCAAATTATAATCTACCTGTTCTTTGACATTTGATAATGTCATTCTATTGGTAAATATTTTCATTGTTTGAACTCTTTCAAACTTAGTAGTTATTGAAAGAAGTTCTGCGTTAGAAAGTGTTTGGTTTAACTGACCTCTATTCGTATGTTCAAGAGTAAGTTCGGTTACGCTTTGTGCGATAGGTACTCTTTCAAGAATTTTGGCTGAGAATCCACCACCAGCATATTCAATAGCCACAAACTCAAAGTATCTATAAACACTAGATGGAATGTTTGTTAATTGACAAGTAACTGATTTTGTAGTTTGATCTCCAGCTGTATCTCCTGTTATTTCAGAAGGAACTAGCGCAGATGCGTTGTAAATATTAACAGGATTGGTTGCGAAAATAAAATCACTTGGAACTAAATCGTCAGTCAAAAAACGACCTAAATATCTTTTGTTTCCTGCTGTCACAGACCCTCCCCCCTCATTTACTGAGGTAACAGTAATTACCGCAGAGGTATTGGGAAGAACAAATGAACTTTGGTTTTCAATGTAATCCAAATCGTAATCTCCACCGTATGCACGAAGAGCCATATCGGTTGCATATGCTCCTTTAATCTTAAGTGTACGTGGTTTATTGTATGCGTCTGTCCAGTAAAGATTTACTTGGTCAACGTTTGTCTTTTCGACTTGGGCCTGTACTCTATAGTTCGGATCAAAGTCAAGAAGTTTACTTCTTAATAGTCTTGTATAGGCGTATGTGTTTGCGCCTTCGTTATATGTAATTACACCAAGTTCTGAAATAGTACGAGTCGATGTATCAAAGATTCTGTCAGTAACACTCCAAACAAATACATCTCCTGCCAACTCTTCGCTTCCAATTACTTTGAATGACTTTACACTGTTGATGTATTCAGTAAGAAGTTGAATGTCAAACAAGTCACCTACTTGCCACAACAAATATTCGTTATCAGTCAATTGGTCAAGACTAACATCAAAATAGCCAGTGGTTGCTGAAGTAGTTGTTAGTGCGGTAAACTGAAATGGATTCGCGGGACTTACAACAATACTATTGAATAGACCAGTAGTATTATTTGTAAGTGCGGTATAGTAGTTTGCAAGAGTAGTAAAAGATATACTCAGTACCGCTGGATTAATTACATTAGTTGATGAGTCCTTGTAGTAAAGAGTACCCGAAGCAGAGCCAGCCGAAATATCAAGAAACACACGATAAACACGAGCAGTAATAGTAGTGTTTGGGATTGTTACTCCAAGAGCGTTTCCCACAACAGGAACGATGGCTTGGTTCTCACTTCCAATCAAACTTCTATGACGTATGTCATTAGCATCTTCATAGTTACCTTCCCTCAAATATTGAGAGTCGGTATCTTTGTCCATTATGCCGGTTGTGTTTAATCTTACGAATTGACTCATGTAAAGGCTTGTTTTTGTAATTGAAATTCTCGTTTGAAATCGTTTACAATATATGCGGGATATCTATCGAAGTGTCTGCGTGTGTATTTCCAACAAACGTAAGATACCAACATACGCTCCCATTCATCTCTGAGTGCGATATCTCCTTCTTCGTCTACTGGTAGTCCTTTGTAGGTGAGAGTGAATTCAATTCCGTCTTCTACTTTATAAGAAGAATCAAAGAGAATATAATTGTCTTGAATGCAATAGTCAATATCTTCACACCATGTGATTCCAGCCAAGTCAACGAGACATGATATCTTCACAAAGTTATTAGGAAGTTTTATTCGTGAGTCCTCAGTCTCAACTTTCTCACTGAACATCATTAATGCGTTGGCACTTTTGAATGTTCTTACAGCCTGATAAATCAATACCTTAAACCACAGAGCATTTTCTCCGTATGATACTTGTAGTTCTTCTGAGGCCGCAGCTATAACGTCTTCAATTTTCATCGTCTAGGTAATGTATTTTGTGAATCAGAAATATAGTCTGGGGCTACACTTGTTATCTTTTTAAGCAAGTCAACAGATACCATTTCAACTACTTCGTTTTCGGTAACTGCATCCAAAGGATATTGGTCAACGTCTTTACGATAGTTGGGAACGGTTGTTGGATTGTTGAAGATTGCTTTAATCAAAATCTTTCTCAATCTGTGGTTTTTGTAAATGTTGATATCGTATGAACCAGTTACATTTACTACAAAATCCCAAACGATTTGTTTTTCTTTCTGATAAAGAGAGTGCATTGACAACGCGGTGTAGTTAGAACGAACTCTGATAAAAGGCTTCATTCCACTCACGTGTCCAACATAAACAAATCCATCGTGCCTATCGTCCAAGTGAATAATTGGGGGGCACTCAAATGTAACCATCTCGCACTCCTCATCGTACTCCAACAAATCAGGATTGATAGCCTGTACAAAAGATTCATTGATTCTATCTCTCATTCCTGAACGAACAAGGTTGGAAAGAATCATTCCTCTTGCGCTGTGGATTTTGCTTTCGATAAACAAGTCATCAAGTCTAGATTCATCTGTTGTGAAACCAGACTCTACATTACTTTTAATTTTATCTACTAGTTCCTTTAGAGTACTCACGGATTAATAGCGATTGTTTGTGCTACGTTTTGTTTCAGTTCAAAGTCTCTGACTTGTTCTGCATAGTTCATGACACACTCGTCAAGCAAGCGATACAAGAACTTATCTGTATAAACAGTGATAGTGGTTCCAGAAGAGGAAACAATATCAGTTGGTGTTTTCATGTAATCAACAATAACGCTTGCGGGCTGAGGCGTTAGATTAAACTGACGAGCAGGAGTGCCTGTCAATTCGTATCGTGGAGATTCTTTTGTTGGGGTATGAAAGATATCTTTCTTCCTGTCACTAAACCTCGGAGAAGCATCAAACACTCGATACAAATATATACTACCAGTAGTATAAGGGACAGCCACAGTAAAAGTAGTAGCTGTAACCCTCGTAACAGTATATTGTACAGAAGCGTACTCAATGATATCGCCTTTTCTAATAGTGTGTCCTGCTTTTGTAAACTTGCCACTCGCATATGTAAATCCAGTAATTTGATCTTTGAAAACAAACTTCATCGAGAAAAGATGTGAATAGTTTGTTAGACTTGAAACAGCAAGTGCTCCAGCAGTAACAACAGATTGTTCTTTGGCAATCATGCTCCAGAGTTCATCTGTTTCTTTTTGAGTAACTAGACCCATGTATAGCTTCTCAACCAAACGATAGATTGTCTCACGAATGAGTCGGTCAGCCTTTGTTGTATCAATGTACGCAGAATAGGCTTTATCTATCTTTTGTTGTAATATCGTATAGAATTCTGCACCTGTCATCTATACAAATATAACGAATTTTGTTATCAATCCCAAAGGTCCTTGTCTTTGCGGAGTTTCATAACTAGCTTTTCGTACTGTTCAATTAGCTCCATCATTTCGTATGCTGTGAACTTTTTTACTTCCTTTGATAACCTTACCATCTTCTCTGCGGTGCCATCACCATACTTCTTATTTAGATTGATTCCAAATAAGTATTGTGCTCCGCTTAGTCCTATGTTGCAGCCATAGCATTGGGGTTGGCAGTTCTGAGGCTCAAACCTTGTAGAATAATAACGCCTTGATTGGAAGTGTCCGTTCTGTATTTTTCGCCAATACTCAGTCTTGTCACAAGTAAAGCACTTGACATTGCCTTGATTGTCAGAGTTAAGAAGACGAACGTAAACAGAGAATACTCTATCTAACTTTTTAGTTAGGGTAGATATTGACTCGGCTTTCTTTTTCTTCTCTTTCTCCTTGCGTATCTTCTGCTTTTCTTTTCGTTCTGAGGCCACGCAACTTGCACACAACTTCCTGGTTTTGTTAGAGATGGCTTTTGTTTTACCGCACCCAAGACATTGTTGTTTGAGTGGCTTAGGTTCGGGGGCTCCCTTTACAGGAATCTTCTTTTCGCTTCTTCTTATCATATCAATGAAAAGACCCCTTTCGGGGTCTCTCGTTAAGTTGTTTGATTGTTATTCAGTTTCAATCATTTCAGAGATGAGAGCATCTTTTTTGCCTCGTCCTTGTTTTTTAATTTCCTTGTATGTTTCATCAATAGTCTTGGGAATGCCCTCAAGTTTGTTGAAATCTTTAGAAGGTTTGTAGTCGTCTTGTTTTGCTGTTGGAGCAGAGTTAATCTTATCTACTTCAGGAACAATAAACGAGTAGAAGAACTCTTTATCTGTTACACAAACGTCAACAACATCTCTTTGTGTTGCACCAAGAGTACGCCCTGCTACACGATAGTAACCATCAGTGAAAGGAATGATACCAGCCATGATTGCTTTGTTAGCATATACCTTAGCCTTACGATCACTTTCAACACCTCTCATGTACATATCAAAAGAGTCATGTTCAACGATTGCCTTGCCCAACAAGTTAGGACCAATCAAAGCGATTACCAAGTCCTTGTGGGTCATTCCTCTTGGGTCCAATCCTAGGGCAAATGCCAACTCGTATTTTTCCTCAAAAGAAAGTTTCAAAGTTTCGATGGCAATATCTAAATTCCTATCGAGTTCAAAAATATCTTTTTCAACAACTTCGTGATGAATGATAATAGTAAACAATGCGTTTACCAAGTTAGGGTTATTGCTTCCTACTGTTCTGCACAGAGGGTGATTTTTGTAAAAGTCAACAACAGCCAATTCTGATTTGATAGCGTCATCATATTCATGAGTATGAACTTGACCATCAGAAATAAGTACGTTGTGAATCTTTTCGTCTTCGTAGTCATTGTCGGTGCAAACTCTCTTGCCACCGTCTACGAGATACAAATTCTTTCTAGTTTTTTTGTCGTAGTAGTTTCCGACAAGTGTAGCGTTTCCCTTAGGGACAGACGCTTGAATCAATAGTTTACGAATCATATTGCGAATATAGTTTATTTATTTTTAAAAAGAAAGGGGGAAGAAATAACTCCTCCCCCATATCTTATTGGTTGACTTACAAGTTGTAAGTAGCAGGACTAGTGAATGGAGCAGCGATAAATGCATCCATAGCAGTGATACCGGTAGAACCAGCAGCAAAGTACAAAGTTACAGGAACGCTGTCAATGCCAGGGCTAGTAACCTTAGGCTTAGACAATTGTGACTTGTAAACAGTGTAAAGAACACCAGCAGTTGCACCAGGAACACCAAGCAATGCCAAAGTTGCACCAACACCTACAGGAGCCACGTAAGTAGCAGTAGTGTTAACAACTCCGATCAAGCTACCAACCAAAGACTGACCGCTGAAATCGAATTCGGCAGTAACAGTAGTGGTGATAACAAATGCAGTACGTGAACCGGCAGCACCAGTTTTAGTTACGGTGTAACCGTTAGCTGAACCGCTGTTAGTAGCAGCAGGCAAACCAGGTACGATTGTAGCACACAAACCATCAACGATTTCAGATACAGTCGCAGAAGCGTCTGAAGTGTAAACAAACAATGAGCTTACAACACCAGGACCAAAAGGACTAGTGATTTCGTTTTTGATGGCTGTCAACTGCAATTTGTAATCTGTGTTGTTTGCAGCAACAGGGGTAACAGTGATTTGACGAGAAGTTCCCAAAGTACCAGCTTGCTTTGTGAAGCCACTCAAGAAAGTGATTTCCAAAGGAGTGTAGCAGTTGTTGTAACTGTCTGTCAAGTACAATTTACCTCCGTCAACAGAAGCGGTGCTGTTACCAGCGAATAATGCGATATTTTCCATTTTTTATTTCTCCTTAAAGTTAGAGGGTCAATTCAATCAATCCCATGCGGTCAGCAGCGCAGTACAAACCACAATCAGACAACACGTGGAAATCAACTCCATCCACATCGTTAGTACCCAAAGAAACGATCTGAGAACCAGCTACAGTAGCCTTGATAGAAGAAGGAGTAGAATCCTCCAAACCAATCATACCAGGAACGTAGTTAGCAATCATCTCATCGTTGTTGAAATGGTACTTCTGCAAGGGGCTCAAAGAACCGCTTCCGTCAGCAGCAGGCAATGGAGTCATGTCCATGAAGTAGATAGAGTGAGACTGCTTGGGCTTGCCAGTTACAGAACTCAAATCACTACGGAACATCTCGTCATCCAACAATGCCCAACGTACGAAGTCGATAGACATACCAGCGTAAGCATAGGTCATAACATTCAAACCGTCTACAGAAACACCACCGAAAGTGTTGTTGCTACCAGCGTATTTGATGTAGTCACCCAATACAGTTTGCAAACGAGCCATAGCAGCAGAACCCATCATAGCAACCAATTTGCGACCGTTGTCAGCAGTTTTGCGTACCAATGTTTCCAAGAAATCATTGAATACAGTCTGAGTCAATTCAGCAGTCAAAGGCAAATAAGTACCTCCGTTGTTGATGATAGACCAACGCAAACCAGCAGTACCATAAGTTTCACCTTGAGGACCGTAGAAAACACCACGCTCAGAGAAAGCATATTTGTACTCCAAAGTTTTTGCGAAACGACGCAAAGTGATATCATCATAAGAACGATACCAGAAGTCACCCTGCCATTTAACGAAAGAAGCAGTACGGTCACGACGAGCCTGTGTAGAACTTTCGCGACTTACAGAAGTGTAAGTGTAGTCAGTGCTAGGAACAGCGTTCAAAGTGGGTTTACCGTAGCTCAAACGGTTAGCAGAAGCATCGAAGAATACTTTAGCCATGTGACCAGCTTGGAAATGCAAAGAAGCACTCAAAGTGGTAGTTACGCTTTTAACACGCAATTGGTTGGCGGTAGTAGTTTTCTCGATTACGATACCTTGAGCCAAGTTAGCATCAGCGATGATGTCACCAGGACGGAAGTTTTCTGCACTAGAAAGAGTTACCAAAATTTCACCAGTTGATCCACCAGCTGCAACAGCAGTTACAGGAGAGAATACAGAAAGGTTACCCAGTGCACTGATTTCTACTTTTGGTTGGTTAGTAGAAATAGATGGACCTAATTTAGAGGTCAACTGAGTCAAAATGTTATACCCATAGTCTTGAGCATAAACCATTGCCATTTTGTTAGGCAATGAAAGTCCCTTGAGTAACAAACTCTTTGAAATATCAAGGGTAGTAGTTGGACTTGCCATTGTTTAGTTTTTTTTATTTTTTGTTTAAGTACGCGTTGAATGCATCCTCAGCATCATTTCCACCAAATGAAGGATTTGAATTTGAGTTTGGCATTCCAGTAGAAGGATTAGTTGTTGCACGCAACATTTCTTCCCTTCCCTCATTTTTTGCTTTTGTGACATTAGCCTTAACGACATCTTTGCCGTACAGCCTCCACATAGCAACATCAACTAAAAAGTCGACATCCATAGAGCCATCCTTACGAGTAAGTGAAATTTCATCTGCGATGTACTTATTGATTTTACTAGACATTTCGTCTGTGATTGTCAATCCGTACTTCTCTTGTCCTTTCAACGAATTCGTTGTTTGACCCAATTCTGTCTGAAAACGATTCATTAGTTCTACTTGCTTTTCCGATGTTTTATTTGAACTCGAAGAAAGTTGTTTCAACTTCTCTTGGTTCATTTCATTGTACTTCGCTCTGTATTCCTGAATCAATTTTTTCTTCTGGAACAAAGGCATGGTTTCAACTTCGCTCATTGCTTGGTCGAACTCATCACCTTCAAAACCCTCAAGTTCTTTAAGGGCCTTTTCAATAATCTGAGTGTCAGTGTATTTACTAACGTCCTCAACTCTGTATTGTTCTACAAAATCTTTTAATGTTTTGCCTTGTTTTTTAAATTCTTTAATTAGTGCGATATCCTCGTCTTCTTCATCTACAATGGTTTGAGGACTTGGGGTTTCGTTTGTTTTTGTTTCTGCTGGTTCAGACTCTTCACTTTCATACCATGCTTTTGTTACTGCTTCAGCGGGGGCTGGTTCAGCGACAGGGGTAGGTTCTGAGACCGCAGGTTCAGCAGCAGGTGTTGATTCAGCCACTGGTTCTGTTGGTGTTGGATTCTCTAAAGCGTTCTTCTTTTCGTTCGCTTCAATTTCTTTTACAATTTGATCGTACATATAGTGTTCGAAATTAGTTCTTTATTTTTAAATTAACAAGTTATTGAGCAGGAGCAGGAGCAGGTTCAGTAGGAGCCTCGGTAGCAACTTGCTCACCTGTGGCGGCAGCAGCTTCAGGACTTCCTCCTGTTTTATCCATATCTACAGCAGCCTTAACTCCAGCTCTGTAGTTTTGTCCTTCTTCTTTCATTTGTGCTTGCTGTTGTTGCATAGCCATTTGTTGTTCCATCATGGCCTGTTGTTGCATCATCTGCATTTGTTGTTGTTCTTCTGCTTTACGCTGCTTTTTGTTCATGGCATACTCGATCTGATTCATCAATTCGGTGTATGTTTTAGCAGTTTCAATCTTCAAGAAGTCCATCATATCAATCAGTTGGTTCTGCATTGCAGCCTGTGCAATCATCATCAACCTTTCTTTGGCAGCCTCATCGATGAAGTCACGAACCTTAATGTAAATGGCAAAATCTTCAAACTTGAAGTCTTCTGTCAATTTCAAATATTCAAGGCCGCGGTCTCCGATAACTGGAATGTCCTCATCTTTATTAGCCAACAAAGAAATCTTATATTGATTAAGAGCATACTGTAAGTCTCTTTCAATAAAGTGAATAAAGCCTTGATATAAGTAAGCAGTACCCAAGTTAGATTGAGCAATAGTACCGGCTTGAGTCTTAGCACCCAAGTAACCAGCCTGTTGTCCCATTGCTACCTTTGGTACGTTAACGATCTCTTCCATGATTCTCTCTTCCTCGTTCTTCAAGTTCAACAACTGATTAATGTTGGGGTCAAGAGTCATATCTACAACCTCAACGATTCTGTTATTGTCAGCCGTGTTGTAATCTTCACCTGTCGCTGCACCGTCTGTAATGTGAATACCCATTCTTTCGAAATCATTCAACACCTCTTGTGCAGTTGCAGTTCCCAACTTGTGTTTGTTCAAAACAAATACCTTACCCTTTGAACGAGTAATCATCTTGGTAATCTCGTTGGTTAAGAAGTCAATTCTATCTTGGTGTTTGTGTAGGCGTGATGCGATAGAACGAGACTCTCCCATTACCATATTGGGGATGAAGATTGTAATAGGAAGATCAACCTCATTCATGTCGTCAGACTTTCTAACGATGTTGGGTTGTTCTCCGTACTCAACTAAGTACTTATTTGCAATCAACGTACCCTTATAAACTGTTTTAGTCCAGTAAGTTGAGGGTTGTTTGCCACGCATTTTAGCGTAGTGTGTATTTCCAAACTTGTCTTTAGTTTTTTCGTAACGTAGTTCCTTATAGCCTATCCAGTAAGTAGTTACGGCTGCTAATGAGGGAACTCCATTGGTATTATAATACCACTTAAGTTTATTGGTGGTGATATTATCTTCGCCCAACAACTTATCAATATTTTGGGTATTAATAGTCTTGATTTCATCAATCTCTTCAGAAGACAACTGTTGAATCATGTAGGGGTTAGATAGGATTTCACCAGGTGTCAACCAATCTACTTTACCAGAAAAACGAGCCTTTGTATTTAGATCATCATCAAAAGAATTATCCCAAATCAAATTGTAGGGCAGGATGATTTCTTTTACTTGCTTTTTGTTAATTACTTTATTTTCAATACCAACAACTCCACCCAACAAGGTGTAGAAGAAAGCCTGTTTGTATTTATCAATAAATCGGTTACGATGCAAAATGTCACTAGCCAAACGATAAGCAATTTCTTCTCCTCGTTCTTTGTAGTCAAAGTGCATGTACTTAATTGTTTCTTCGGGGGTCTCAAATTCCTTTGAGCCAGTAGGAGTAAAGAAGATACCATTCTTCTCCAACTCGTTAAAAATACCACTCAACTCCAACTTCAAAAGAGCAAGTTCAAGTTTTTGTGTTTTTCTATTAACAACTGCTTTTGCTGTAGCACGAACTGATGGTTCAATGTTCTCAATCATCTTGATAGCATTACCAAGCATAAAGTCAATCATTGAAGTCAATTTCTGACCATTAATCCAAACTGTTGGTAAATCGCAGTTACTTTGATCCTGAGTTGTGTAGTAATAATCTCTATTCTCTTGTTTGCCTAAGTAGTATGAGAACATTCTCAGCATCTCATCTACAGGTTTATCATAAGAAGTTTCATTGCGATACCCTAAATTATTCATTTGAGTATTGTACTTAGACGCTACGTATCTAACACAGTCAGCATACCAAATTGCGTCTTTTTTATTTTCAGGAATGAATTGATTGGGTTGTTCTCTTAAAGAATATATCATATCGCCTACTTTACAAATATAAGCCTAAAGTTGGAAGAATACAAGTTTTTTATTTTAGACATAGGTATTCATTACCCAATCTGTATCTTTACTCTCTCTTATTCCTCTTTCCTATTTTGGCGAATCCTGTATTTCTTTGGTTGATTGAGACGTGAGTGAGTTCCTGAAACAAAAACGAGTTTGTCTCAGTTCTCACATCTCAAAACGATGACTTCTTCGTCTATCATGAGAACGTGCCAACATATAGGTGGTTAACGCTTGGACTCAACTTTCAAGGGCTATACCCCCCGCCTATCATACACCTCAGTCCTTTGTGCCGGTGTTGCTTCTTTGATAGGTTCCCACAGTAGAAGCGTACGATAAGAACGCTGTCGTCACATACATCTGTATCTCCGACCATTCTTAAAGGGGGAATAAAAAAGGGTTCCCCGGTTGACCACTAGTTGCAACACCAGTCCGAGAAACCCAAATGAAGGTCGTTAGTAGATGTTGCAAAGTGGTCAAATACAAAGTAAATACAAATATTTGACATTTCCAAACCTATTTCCAAAATTTCTTCACAATCCCGTTAGATTCGTTGAATTCTATGTCTACACTAATCAAATCAAGTGGGTCTATGTCAAAACTAAACCCAACAATCTTGGCATGAAACAATAGTTTCTCAATTGTCATACGAGATTTGTTTACCAAAAATCCAATAGCCGTAGTTTTGTAATTACTGAATCCTGTCTGCATACAAATGAAATCCCCAATTTTATAATCAGACATGCTGTGTTTTACTTTTAGGTATTCTACATTCTTTACGAAGATTTCAATCTTGTTCTTCATGTAGATATCAGTTGAACCAAAGAACAGTGATTTCTTGGCTTCTATTACTTTTTGGGATTCGATTGCTCTTGGCATCCCCTGTTTGTAAAGTTCTTGAAGTCTTTTTTCAAATTTGTCCTTTTGGTCTTTATATGAAATAGACATCTCGTAGTAATTGTTCTTTAACTGCTTTTTTAAACGCTGGAAGGTATTCAGGAAACTTTAAGTCACAAGTTAGAAACATTCGTTTGATGTATGTAGGACATAGTTCAATCCGTTCAGCCAAGAAATCATAATCTTTAAATTTGAGGCTCAAACTTAAATCCTGCATGGTTTCCATTTGCTTTCTTTTCTGAAACGGTGTATCCCAATGGATATAGACATATTTGCGTTTCATGTGCTTGAGATGTCACAAATTTACAAAAAATAGTGACAAATATAAAATATTTTCCACTAAAACAATAAAATGTAATATCTTTGTCATATGATAAACAAAACAGATCTGCAAATCAAAGATTTGGTTGACTCATACATGAGAAAACTTGTGTATCAGTTCTCAAAGGAACGAGATGCATTTAAAGCCTGTGATTTGGTAATTCACTTATTGGCTACTGGACAAAAAGAAAAGGCCCTTGCGTATGCGACTAAACTTGTTGAAGAAAACAAGAAAGACCCAATAACCGCAAGGTTTACAGATGAAAAAAGCAAAAAGATTCATTTAACGTACGCATTATGTCTAGAGCAAAACAAAGATTAAACAAAACATCAACACTAAGTCGTAAACAACGTGAAGAACATAACAAGAAAATGCGAAGGTTTATTCGTACCTGCTTTTATGCAAATTCGCTCGAAGAGTCTGATATTATTGGATGTCTCAAAACTGGCCTTATGCCTAATTATCCAAAAAACATCGAACAAGAGTATTTGGAAAGCCACTACACAGAGAATAAAATCGAGACTGAATTGGTAACCTGCCAAGCCTCACAAACTGATAGAATGGCTCTTGAAAATATTTTGAACAAAAAGTTTGGTAAGTAAAAACTTTAAAGTATATTTGTAACACACAATTAAAAACATGGCACTAGGTATTAAAACTAACGCAACGTATTTGAACGTGAGAAATGGTAAACTTTACCGCTACTCGAAAACAAAAGAAGAAGGTACTACAACTATCTTAAACAAAAAAGGCGAAGAGAAGTACTACTACATCTACGACTACATCGAAGGTTACATCACCAAGATGTCAACTCGCACTGAAAACGTACTTGGTATTGACAAGTTGTTCTTGAGTGTTCAGTTTGTAGATGGTACAGAAACCTACTACATTAACATGGACGTAGACTCTAAGTACTTTGAATCATTCTGCTGTATTATTCCAAATGCTAACTTGGCTCGTCCTCTTCGCATGGTTCCTACACAGAAAGAAGTTGATGGCAAAATGAAGTCAGGATTGTTCTTGATTCAAGACAGCCAAATGATTAAGTGGTTCTACACAAAAGAGAATCCTCAAGGACGACCTGAAGTTGATGTAACCCTTAACAAGAAAGGCGAAGTGGTGGATTATGATCGTGAGGCTCGTAACAAATTTTACTTTGATATGTTACAAAGATTGAACTCACAGTTGTTAAATCCGTCAATGCTTCCTGAAGTTTCACAAGTTACCTCTACCAAAAAAGAAACTGCACCTGTAGTTGACTTCGAAGAAGAGGATGACGACTTGCCATTCTGATAACTTCTTGTAAATCAATCACTTACATGGGGGATTCGGATTGTCTTCGGATTCCCCTTAATTTCAAAAACTATGACTAAAATTAAAAACACAAATCTCGCAGCGGAGATGGCTACCGCATTCAAAAAGAAGCCCGATGTGTTTCCTCACATGGAACACGCTTATAGCAAAGACACACAAATCATTCGTCAATCATGTTTAAAGGCTGCTGCACAATGCGCAGGCACTTCTAACGCAAGTGACGTTATCAAAATCGCTGAACAATTCGAACAATGGGTTTTAAGATAATTAATATAGATAAAGACCAAGATTATGAAGGTTGGTTAAACTATCGTAGTTCAGGCATCGGCGCCTCAGAGGTAGGTACAATCTTGGGACTCAATCCTTGGAAGTCATCAATAGAACTGTTTTATCAAAAGTTGGGCCTCATACCTAACAAGACAGAAGAAAACATGGCTATGTTCATGGGTAACCGTCTTGAATCATTTGTAGGAGACATGTGGACTTACTACGAAGGAACACAAGAGTCAATCATCAAGAACTTCAACGAGAAAAACAGAAAGCGTTTCGTTCAAGAAATACCTGGATATATCGTAAACGACAAATACCCTCACCTGTTTCTTTCTCCTGATAGAATTATAATAGAAGAAGGCAAGCCTGCATTTGATGGAGAACTAATTCCTGAGAATATCAAGGGTGCATTGGAGATCAAAACAATCAGTGGCTTCGCATCTAAACAATGGGATAGCGGAGTACCTCCCTCATACATCGCTCAGTTGACTACCTATCTAATAGGATTGGAAATCGACAAGGGTGAGTTAGCCTTTTTGGAAGACGGTAGGAATATTAAAGTCTACGAAATCGAGAAGATGGACTTCATGGTTGAAAAAATCTTGAGTGCCACTACAGAATTTTGGGATAGAGTTATGTCGGCTCGTAATGATATGGAGCATGCAGACCTCTACGCTCCTGAACCTGATGGCACAGAGTCATATCAGAAGTTCCTAAATCAGAAATATGCACAGAGTGAAGCCAAGACAATGAAGGGAAGTGATGAACTTTATAGATTGGGCCTCAGAATGAAAGCATTAAACGAACAGATAAAAGACCTAGAAGGAGAAGTAAGACTAGCCAGTGCATTTATTAAGGCAGAAATGAAAGAAAGTGAAACCCTTGAATTCGGAGAAAGAGGTAAGATTACCTGGAAGACCGATTCTCGTGGAGTAAGATCAATGAAAAACCAATTGAAATGAACATAACACAAGAAGCAAACGAACTTGAGAGTCAAATCAAAACAAAAGACTTTGACGTATTCGGAAAGAAACTCCGCTTGAAGTATGCACCCATGTCAAGAAACGTATCGTTAGAAACATTCACCGATAACGATTTTTTTGGAACAGAATATAAGTTTAACACTCAACGCGAGGCAGAGAAGTTCTTCGACTCATTCACGCAGGAAAGTGCTAAAGCCATGAAGTTAATGATTGATTTTGCAATGTCTTAATTGAAATGAAAAAGTTATCTAAACACAAACTCGAACGCCTCTCTGATTACTTAACGTCAGAGGGGTATTTTTGGGATTACGAGTTCCACCTAATTGGAATCAGAACCGATGATTCAGTTTCTCACTTACAAGGCTTGGAAGACAGGCTCGTCATGGTAATCAATGGAGAAGAAGGATACGAGTTCGGCATGAACACCCGCCCTACTCACATCATGCTTCAGACCGGTCAGTATACCTATACCAAAGCCAAGCACTTTGTACATTATGGTCAGCAGCGTTCTCCAGTAATCATGCGAGACACAATCAAGGAGATTAATCTATACGATGAATATGAGCCTAAGTTATTTGGAGTTCAATTGATATTCCATCCGATTCATTTCATTTGGCCATTCAGTACGAAAAGTGTTTTGAGCGAGCAGTCGGGGGGGTCTCAGATCATCTCTCCTTTAGCCTACTCAAAATATAAGAAACACTCTAAGGACATATACACCTATACACTAATAGACGAAAATCAAATCTAATTAGTATCTTTGTAAAAGAACCCCTCTTTGGATAGTATCCTTAGACCGAAAGTCCCCATCTGCATACCGTAAGATCTGCTCGTGGGGCTTTTTTATGCCTATATTTGTGACATGAACATAATAAACTTTAGTGGTGGAAGAACTTCAGCCTACATGACAAAGAGATTGATAGACGAGGGGCTCACTGATTACAAAATTGTCTTTCAGAACACTGGCAAGGAAGCAGAAGAAACATTAATCTTCATAGACAGATGTAGCAAGGAGTGGGGCCTCACTATTGAATGGATAGAATATGACATCATAGAGGGAGATAAGACAAAAGGAACATTCAAAAAAGTATCATTCGAAACAGCCTCAAGAAAAGGAGAGCCATTTGAAAAAGCCATAAACTATAACAAAGGCTTCCTCCCCTCAAACTTCCAAAGATACTGCACCAAGTTCCTCAAACTTAAAACCCTCAAATACTATTTAAAGTCAATAGGCGTAAAGTACTACACCAACTACATTGGAATACGCTATGACGAACTAGACAGGGTAGCCAAGATAAAAGCAAGTGACCGCTTTGTCAAGGAGGAACTCGAACTCCCGTTATACAAGTGGAAAATCACAAAGGCTGAGGTACTCGACTGGTGGAAAATGCAGCCATTCGATTTGAATATAACCCCTCTATATGGGAATTGTGATGGATGCTTCCTAAAGGGTAAGGGAAAACTCCTACAGATAGCACGAGAGAAGCCTGAACTACTGGATTGGTGGGTCGAGATGGAAGAACTGACTGGGAAACAATTCAGGAAAGAGATTTCTTATAGGCAGATATTGGAGAAGGTTAAGTCACAACCCGACCTTTGGAGTGATGATCCTGGGTTTAATTGTTTCTGTAACATAGACTAGACAGTTGCATGAATTTTTCCGAATTTTGCATTCACCGAAGGTATCACCGAAGGTAGCGCTGAACTATAAATCGGCAGAACTACCAACAATTGCCAGTAAATAGAAAAAGTGGCATTTGTTTGCACATTGATTGCACAAATTGCACAATTAGACTACATAACTAAGGCCAGAGCTATTTGTTGTTTTTCCATGAAGCATATTGTACAGGTGGCCTGGATTTATTTTATTTTCTTTGGCTGCTTGACTTAAACTGTCCCAAATCTTTCCTGTTTTTGTACAGCGTATGGGTGTTCTTTTGATAAGATTGTTATTATGTGCGTGGTTTAAGTTTTCTGCATTGGTCATCCACTCTAAGTTACTAACGTGATTGTTCAGTTTGTTTCCGTCTTTATGATTGACAGTTTCTTTGTTGTCTGGATTTTCGATGTATGTGAGAGCAACAAGCCTATGTACAAAGTATTTTTTGTTTCGTTCATTTAGTCCAACTTTTAGATAGCCATACTTATCAATACAGGCTTTTTTTTCTTTGTTGCGTTTGTTGTTAATCACTTTACCGTCTTCAGTAACTGAATACATTTCGTTGAATGATATATTTTTCATAGTGTAAATATACAACAAATATTTGTAACTCCAATAAAAATGAAGATGTACCTACAAATATAAGACCTACCCCTTATAATATAGCAATATAATACCCCCGCCTTATAATTTGACCCCCCCCCTATTTTGTACTCTGTAGTATAATACCTCTAGGTATAAAACTTCCCAAAAATAATAGTTTATGCATGCAGGGTAGGTAAACGTTACATTTTCGAAACCTTGACCGTCAAAAAAAACACCCCGCGTCTACTAAATTGGACACCGCGATTCCATTATATTGTACATCTATGTCCAGTTTTTTAGACAATT
>Ga0129333_10000313_pt1 | contig 36962 bp, 38 predicted proteins | sample CPB6_08_DNA_FD_94474 | JGI IMG/M metagenome (GOLD analysis project Ga0129333, IMG submission 94474) | Freshwater to marine salinity gradient microbial communities from Chesapeake Bay, USA - CPBay_Sum_0.6_0.8_DNA | ecosystem: Environmental > Aquatic > Marine > Coastal | place: USA: Chesapeake... | reverse complement strand
CAATTTTATGGGGTAGAGCGATCTTTCTAAAATGATCCGACGGCTCAAGGATACTTGGCCGTCGGTTTTTTTATGGAAAAATATCCGTCATCAACTGGCTTAATAAGCAATGCTTTTAATATTGAGATGAATAAAAATAATTGAACGCAGTTGATTGCATCCAGCCACCATCAATCAAAACTCGAATTCTCTAGCTAGTTCTTAAAACATGCGCTCTAACTCGGCTAAACGCGTAATGACTTATCAACCATCTTACCCGTCTCGTATGTTAATTCAATTTTAACCCTATCGATTGGCCCTGAATTCCTTTCAAATTCAGCGCATTCCGGATTTACATAAAATTTTAGCCAATATTTCTCTATCTCAGAAATAACTTGGTTGTTCTGTTATAATCCTTTGCTTGAAGATTTTTTCAAGATCTGGCTTCATCGCTTCAGCAAAGAGATGGGGACCAAAATGAGAGATAGAAAATTGAACTCCGTAGTAGTTGTTGACGACGACCTAGTCTATCTCCAAACCGTCGGCTTGATGCTGAAAAAAATCGGCTTTGATCATGTTAAAATGTTTTCCAACGCCTGCGATGCATTGGATTGGCTGAGCGGAAACAAACCCAATCTTATCGTAAGCGATTGGGATATGCCCTTGTTAACGGGTCATGAATTTCTCGAAGAAGTCCGCGCAAATCCTAAAATTTCTGAAATTCCATTTATTCTCAATACAGGAAACCTGTCTGAATCATACTGGAGTCAAGCAATTGCTTCTGGAGTAACAGAATTTCTATTTAAACCCTTTAATTTTTCTGAATTCAAAGATTCAGTATTTATTGCTTTGGATTTAGCTGAATTTGAATCAGAGACAAGCACTGATAATAAAAAAATTGCGTGCTAATTCAACCTCTTAATATTTGTTTACACAAATGTATTATAGGTATTTTGCTAACGCATAACTTCAAAATAGTCTCGCAATAGCGATCTAACTTATAATTGTGTCGTCCTTGCTCATTTTCAGATTTTTATACTCTTCGTTAATCGATTCATATAAATCTCGCCAAAGTTGCGGCACCCAATCTATTTGACCCCAGTTATAGTAAGCCTTGGCAATCTCCGCGAGAGTTTCGTTAATCGGCTCACTTTTTCCTATGGAAAATTCATCAGAAAACAAGACTGGCAAGGACGCTCCTTGCCAAGCGCTCCAGTGCTCTTCAGAGTAAGCTGAAATCCCCCGCTCAGCTGACAGGCGATGCGATGGAAATGAGGCAAAACGCTTACGCAACGGGCCATCAATCGGCTCTGAATTAAAAGCTTTCTGAACAGCAAAATATCTTTGATGTTGCAATTCATGTGCGAGACAACACGCCATTCGCGCATCTGTCATCGCTGGATCATAGTAAATTACGATCCGTCCATCACTATAGGCGGCTCCCTCTGACGTAAATTGATAACCTAAATATTCAAATGTTTTTTTTTCCTCTATTAATTCAACAAGCTCTAAAGGATAGTCAAAATCTATGCATAACTCTTTTAGTTTTTCTTTTTTTCTATCAAATTCTATGGATAGGGCGGAGCAATTACCTTCCCCCTCATTTTGGCTCAATAATCTTTTCTGAGGATTCAAATATTTATTAAGAAAAAAATACACAACTCCACCCTATGTGTTGAAATGCGTTGTGTCCTCATCATGCGTAATAATCCAATTAAAGTCTGAATAATTACATGCTACATGCTCCCACCAACGCCGACCATCATCCAAATATTTTGAAAGATCATTGACTCGAACGTGACAAAAAAAATTTGGATAACATCTCACTCCTTCTAAAATGGCAGCCACCATCTTGCTACCCATACCAGGATGTATTGAGTTAATTTGTTCAAAGACAATCATGGGTGGTTCGTATTTATGAGCTAATAGCAGTGCCACGCCTGACGCCGTTTTATCGCCGGGGACAGTGATAATCTTAGAAGAGGATGAAGCTCGGATCTCCCAAAATCCCATGCCGTATTTCTGTGATCTTACATGAAGACTAAGCTGCGCGAGATTTGAAACAACTCTTTGCGCGAGAAGATCAAAGCTACCTGCCATTGTGAGCACGAGCCTCTGTCATTAATAATTCAATTACGATTTGATAATTTGAATTTATTATTAGCGTATATCAAATAAATCGTCACTTTCCGGAGACGACTGCGTCGAAGAGCTTCCGACATTAGCGTCGTTTGACCTCGTTTGAGAGGATGAAGTAAAACTTTCTCCGGCCTCACTACGACGACCTGTAGAGGACGGGGCTTCGCCGCCATCAATCTGTCTTCCAACCTGAGCGATTGCGCGCTGATAGACAGACGCGGCATTCCAAGCCTGAATAGCCTCAAAATTAGGCTCTCCAGGCTGATAACCTCCGCCAGCGCGCCATCCATGCGCTTTCAAAAAATTAGCCGTCGACATCAAAGCTGGCCCTGAATTATCCAGACTGCCGCCAGTCCCATATTCAAGTATGTTCTTGGGTAGAAATTGTGTTTGGCCAATCTCGCCATGCATAGAGCCTTTGGTTGATGCAGTCATTACTCCGCGGTCAATCAACTTCAAAGCCGCATAAAGTTGTTCGGTAAAATAAGCTGACCGACGACAATCATAAGCCAATGTGGCGACAGCAGATAAAGCATTCTGATTACCATGAATAGCTCCAAACCCCGTTTCCATACCCCAGATCGCGAGGAGCGGACCTGCTGGGACGCCATATCTTTGTTCGATTGAGTCAAACAAAGCAGCGTTAGATCGTTTTAGTACGCGTCCACGCGCTACTATTGCCGATCCACCGCGTTTCACGAGAAATTGCTCTAGAGTTAATCGAAAGCTTTTCTGACCACGATCCGCGCCTATCGTAGCTGTTGAATAATGCGTGCTTTTCAGAGCCTTTAGCGCGTTTGCGCTTAACCCATTACGCGCGGCTTCTGAGAGAAAATCTTGCTTCCAAGATTCAAACCCTCCGGCAGAATTTCCACATTGTGCTGCTTGAGCTGTGGCGTTTAACGCTAGATAAAAAATGACGGCATAGGAAAAACTTTTGATATTATTTGATAATAAAGGCATTTTAGTCTCCCTTAGGTCATTTTACTCAGATCATACAGATTAACGCCTAGCGGCAAATTCTATCCAACTGACAGAATGATAACGAATCTTTAATCGTTCAGTTTGCGCGCATTATACCTATAATCCCCACTCTGGATAGCATCATTCTGTTTAGCTAAATTACTCATAAATGGCGATCAGCCTCTAATCTGATATTGATGAATTTCATTGTATCCTATGGATGAAAATAGAATTTGTTTGAATAACGAATCTGAATATGAAGAATTATCTCCCTAGAATATTTTACAGATATTATTGAACCTTTTTAAGTATGAAACAAAATTCGATTCTGGTACGTCACAAAAAGTCACTTTGCTGACATTCTACGTATGAATTAACTCCAAAAAGGAGTTTGGTAGATCGATTTTTATATTCAATCGAATATGGACTTCATTATATAATTGCACAAATAATACTCTGATTGACAAACCGAATAGTTTCAGATCAAGAGAAATAATAAACTATAATTATTTATATCGATCAGAATATCACCCTAACGACTTGGGATTATGTCAGCTATGATCAAGCTAGAGAATATTAGCAAGCAAAACGCGCATCAGATATTATTTATTGAGACTTCAGCCTCGCTCCTAAAAGGGGAGAAAATCGGACTTGTGGGTCCCAACGGATCGGGAAAGACGACGCTATTTCGAATTATTACAGGACAAGATCATCCCGACGAGGGTCAAGTCTCTATCGATCGCGGCATAACAATTGGCTACTTTAGTCAAGATGTTGGAGAAATGTCAGGGCGCAGCGCAGTAGCCGAAGTAATGGATGGCGCAGGACCCGTAAGTGAAGTAGCAGCGCAGCTTCATGCATTAGAATTAGCCATGATCGATCCAAGTCTAGAAGCAGACATGGACAAAATTATAGAAGCTTATGGAGAAATACAATCCCGATTTGAAGAACTGGATGGCTATGCGCTTGAGGGCCAAGCGCGAGAAGTTCTTGCTGGGCTAAATTTTACGCAAATGATGATGGAGGGAGACGTTGGAAATCTCTCTGGAGGATGGAAGATGCGCGTAGCCTTAGCGCGTATTTTGCTCATGCGACCTGATGTCATGCTGTTAGATGAACCCAGCAATCATCTTGATCTTGAAAGCTTAATTTGGCTAGAGGACTTTTTAAAGAATTACGACGGCGCTTTATTAATGACGTCCCATGATCGTGAATTTATGAATCGTATAGTTAATAAAATAATTGAAATCGACGGAGGTAATCTCACAAGTTATTCAGGAAATTATGAATTTTATGAGCTCCAAAGATCCCAGGCTGAAAAACAAAAGCAAGCCCAATTTGAGCGTCAACAAGCTATGTTGGCCAAAGAAATAAAGTTTATTGAGAGATTTAAAGCGCGAGCCTCACATGCGTCTCAAGTGCAAAGTCGGGTAAAAAAACTAGAAAAAATAGAAAGGGTCAATCCTCCCAAGAAAAAACAGACTATCTTATTTGAATTTCCATCACCCCCGCGATCCGGTGAAGAAGTTGTTAACTTACGTAAGGTGAGCAAATCCTACAGTGATAAGGATATATATAAAGAATTTGATTTCATGGTGCGCCGCAAAGAACGCTGGTGCGTCATGGGTGTGAATGGAGCTGGGAAGTCAACCTTACTTAAACTCGTAGCTGGGATGACTGCGCCAGATAATGGAAGCGTCACCATCGGAGCTAGCGTAAAGATGGGCTATTTCGCTCAACATGCTATGGATATTTTAAATGAAGATCATAGTGTTTTTGAAACCCTCGAAACCTCATTTCCTCAAGCGAGCCAAGGCGCCTTACGCGCGCTTGCAGGATGTTTTGGCTTTTCAGGGGATGATACTGAAAAAAAATGCCGCGTCTTGTCTGGAGGAGAAAAGGCTCGGTTAGTGATGGCTTTGATGCTATATGATCCTCCAAATTTCCTAGTTCTAGACGAGCCAACCAACCATCTAGATATTGCAACAAAGGAGATGCTCATCGCCGCACTAATTAATTATGAAGGGGCGATGTTATTTGTATCGCATGATAGACATTTCCTTGCGGCACTTTCTAATCGTGTCTTAGAATTATCGCCAGATGACACTCATTTCTATAACGGAGGTTATAAGGAATATGTTACTCGATCTGGCCATGAAGCGCCTGGGGTGAATAAATAAACTATTAATATTTCTATTATCATATGAAATGCATAACACAAAATTCTGATCCATAATCCGATTCCTCTCAAGCGTAACTAAGTTTGATGCGTTCTTGCAATAAGATCGCACTGACTTATAAAGTAATTGAAAATACATTAAATCCCGCACAAAATGAGTTAAATTTGTGCTATAAACAAATATCGATGGAAAAATGATATGGCATCTATCTATAGATTTTTTTCATCCACAAAATCCGATTCGGTTACGTAATCAACATGCATAAAATAATCCTAAAGTTCTTCGTCGCGATGATCTCGGCTGTGACGATAGCGAGTTGCCAAAGCATTGGTGAACAGAAAACCAATCTCACAAGCAATCTATCTGAAGGCGCCTCTAACCCGAATAAAGTCGATATCTTCTATGTAACTGACAGAGGGGCGATTTTTTCAGAAACAGGCAAACTTACTTATGACGCCTCCCGGTCTCATTCTCTCGCCTATGGCGTCGTCTCTGTCATTGGACATCAATCTACAGAATTTGGCCTAATAGAACCAATTGAAATCGGTCGATTTCCAAGAACGCCTTACGCGATGCAAGAGACGCCCATGGGTGTGCGGCGCGCTGATGACGCCATTGTGGCTCACGAACGTTCCGTCTTTGAAATACAGAATGAACTAGGAAAAAAGCTTAATTCAACAAAAAGAAAAGAAGTTATTATCTTTATCCATGGTTATCATAATACATTTGACGATGCGATTAAGTCTACGTCGCAATTATGCGATAGTTTTGGCGTGAATGAATATGTATGTGTTTCTTTAAGTTGGCCAGCAGGGGGCACGCAAGGAATTTTGCTAGGTTATAATTTTGACAGAGAGTCGGGCGAATTTGCAGTTGCGGATATCCGTAAGGCAATCCGAGTAATTTCTGGAACGCACCAACTAAAATATATTCACTTAATCGCCCATAGCAGAGGCACTGACGTCCTCGCGTCAGCTCTACAACAACTCATGATAGAAGCCTACGGCTCTAAACAAACCATTGGCGATAAGTATAAAATTGCTAATATCATCCTAGCAGCTCCCGATATTGACGTAGACGTTGCGTCTTCAAAACTCGCTGTTCTCCTCTCCGATCCAGATTTCTCTTATGGGGGGAAAATAAATCAAAAAGCAATTCTAAACCGAGGGAATACTCAAACAACAATCTACACGTCTCAAGGCGATAAAGCTCTAGCGATCTCGAACAAATTATTCGGAGGCCAGTTTAGGCTGGGTATGCTTGCCGCTCATCTAGATGATAAAATTTTAGAGAACACTCCTAAAGTCGGAAATAATTTAGATTTAATTTCTGTTGAATCAGATGGAGGAGAATTCTTAGGTCATAGCTATTTTCTTGCAAATAACCATGTCAGGAATGATATCGTGTCTCTTATACGAGATCATCAAAAAGCAGGAAGCCCTGAACGACAGTTAATCGAGATAAAAAAACCTTTCTGGTTCCTACCACAATAGTGAAAATTAATTGATTATAGAGTATTAATATGCTCGCCCCACCGCTTCAAATTAATATTTGCAACAGTTGCCAGCCAGAGGAATATGCTCCTTAAATGCTCTCGAAAATATGGATTTTTGCGATTACATAAATATTATCTAAGTTTCAAAGGCAATGCACCGATTTTATTCATCAATTTTCTTACTTCATCTACTGATTCATACATATCGTCTGGCCCCGCCTCTGACTTTGTATCCTCTTGACCCTGCCATTCCTGGAGCAGGCTGGAGAGATAGTCAGCTAGAGCTTTATGCGCTATAGCCACCTCACGACTTGTTAAATCAATCTTGAATGATTCAGACACAGCAACCTCATAGGATATCAATCATTATATACATTCCACGTTGGAGTTATATTTTTTTTAAAATTAAATTTCCACTTAAATTTTTCAAAAAAATTATATCCAAGAATAACAGGGGTATCATGCCCAATTTCATCTCTCAGAGCGTTAAAATCATATACAAGAGCATATAAATTTTTTATAAAAACACCGTCACCTAAATTTATGGACTTAATTTTACATAACTTCGCAGTGATCGAATTTCCATTCGTACCTCGCATAGATATTTTACTTTTGACATTTTCGAAAAGTTCTGGGTGGGCAATAAAATAAACAGAGTCGATAGCCGTCATCTCTGCACCTGTATCTAATAGACCATACGTTGAAAAACCGCCAATATCGATCTCGATGCCAATTAGATCCTTTTCTCTACCCAAGGCTCGTAGTGGATGACTTTGACGATCATTTGGCAAAGGCTCAAAAAAACGAATCTGATTTTCTTTTAAATTAAGGGTAAATTCGGAACCCTTTAGAAAGTCTAACCCTAATAAATCATCCCCTATGCCAGCAGGGCAACGAGTTGCTAAATAATTTATTCTTCCAATCGCATTACCTAATTGAGCCATAATAGACAGACTTGGAACGACAACTTCTTCACATTTAGCTACAGCTGCTGTTGCACTGATTGAATGAACTGTATTCGTGATGATAAATTTTTTATTCCAAGCAGATTTATGAAATCTACTTGTTGATGCGCCTGTATCTACTCTCATGAAACCTTTGTAATTATCAATTCTAACGGGCGCATAGATTCGACCACCACCGTAAAGAGAATGGTGGGTAATAATATTTATTGATGAAATCGACTCTTGCGCATAAACTTTTTGCGACGTTAAGATTACACATGTCCAAAACAACATGAGATGTATTAAAATTCTCATTCCGAGTAGAGCCATATAATTTTATAAGACATATTTACTACTCAATAATCTATATGCTTCTTCCTGGAGATAGTAAGGCGCTGATCTAGTTTCGGCTATTTGTATTACTTCTTATAATAATTTAGGGCATCCTCAACGCTTGAATAGACCCTAAGGATTGTATCGAATCCACTAATCTTTATTACATTATTTATATTGTCTGGAAGCGAGCACATGATTGCATCGCCACCTTCATTTTTCACGTTACGCGCAACGATTAGCAATGCGCGCAATCCAGCTGAACTTAGATAGTCAAGTAATGAAAAATCGATAATAATTCTATTAAACGACGCATTAATGTGTCGAAGGCTCTCCTCTTCGAAGGCTAGCGCCGTGTTCGCGTCAATTCGGCCTGAAGGCTTTAAAACAAGTATATCCTGAAGCACGACATGGTAAATTTGCAGCATACAGTCTCCATTTCGATTCTGAAGCAAGCCGAACAAGCTAAGAGTAATATACTGTCTATCAAATATTGATCAACTTGAATTTTCTACATGACGGTTTACTATTGCTCTGCTGGGAGATTTATATATTATTAATTTTTATAAGAATTCTGCAATTTAATGATATATTCTGAGCTAAACGATGACTCATCAACTTCAATATCGAAAAATATTTCTTGGAACCCATGCGCAAATCATTGAAGCATTAAATTGGCTTGACACTATCCTTGAAGAACACGAGCTGGAACCTAGCATAATCTTCAATTTAAGACTTTGCTTTGAAGAGCTTTTTACTAATATTGTCAAACATGGTTGGGTAAATAATCTTAATAATTCCAATCTCGACCAAAGTAACATAGGAAATAACATAATTATTGATGTGAATTTCTCTATTGCAGCAGAAAAGCTGCGCCTCACCCTTGAAGATAATTCGATGCCATTTGACATTAACGCCATTCCGACAAGCGCTATCAACAAACCTTTGCAACAGCTAAAACCAGGGGGATTAGGCATACATCTTATCAAAAATATTGCAGACAATCTATACTATATACCGTTAAATCCAGGCAATAAAGTAGTTGTAGAGTTCAATTGCACGTCATCAATTTAACAAGACGAGAGGGAATGATTAGTGCAGAATAAACCCGTTTCTAACAATCCAATTATACCCAATAATGACCAAGACCTTAATGATTTGATTAAATCTGAATTACCAAATTTAGAACAAATAACAGTAAATTCCAACCAGGTCTTCGCATTACAGGATGAGCATAGCGATATTGCTTTTTTTCTGTCGGCTGGTACTGTGCAGGTTTACGTAAATACCAGTTACGGCCCGGTCACCCTTGCGGCTATTCAAGCTCCTCGACTGATCGGGGAAATTAGCTCGATCACTCACCTTCCGCGCATTGCTAATCTAAAAGCTCAGACTGACTGTATTATTTACAAAATACATCGCAACCATTTACTGGAAATTATTCAGGCCAACACTCATCTCTTCCAATCTATTATTCAACAATTAAGCGAACAATTGTCCTCGGTTAATAAAGTAATCGCTCTTTATACCAACGCGCTTTCAGCCCTCGAGAAAAAAGAGCTACAAGACAATATTATATTAGACCTTAAGAACCCATCTCCTCAGATGCTAGAATTTTCTGCGGCCTTCAATCGTTTTGCCGACCAAATTTCCAAAAAAAAGCGCTCTGACGAAGATATGGCCAGCGCAGCTCTTATTCAGAAATCATTTCTTCCAAATTTGAAGCATATTAATAATGTAAGAAAATATTTGGATATCGACGCGCATATGCGCCCGGCTAGAGAAATAGGCGGAGATTTTTATGATTTTTTATTTATTGATGACGATCATTTAATTATAGTAATTGGAGATATCTGCGGGAAAGGAGCTTCCGCTAGCCTTTTTATGGCCGTAACGATAACAGCGATAAGATTAGTTTTTAAAGAAGAAAAAGATCTCAAATCTGCCGTAAGGCGTATCAATAATTTTCTGTGTCATGACAATACTTCCTCCATGTTTGCTACTGCTTTAATCGGCATTTACAATATCAAATCGGGCTCTTTTCAATATTGTAACTGTGGGCATAATCCTCCAGTACTTAGTCCCAGGAATGATCAGCCGGTTAAACTCTCAGCTTCTGGGCGACCGCTGGGGCTCTTTGAAAGCTATGATCCTGAAATACAAAGCTTAAACCTATCTCCCGGAGACAAATTATTTCTTTATACAGACGGCGTTACAGAGGCGATGAATATATCTAATCAGGAGTTTGGCGAAGAACTGCTTCTTCTCAATCTTGCTAAATATAATGACTCTTCATCATCCAAAATTATCGATTCAATATTTTCCGATATCGATGTCCATGCTAATGGCTTTGAACAATCAGATGATATAACTTGCATATCTATCTCAAGACTATATCTAGATCATATATGAGATAGCTTTTACATTAGATCACGCTGACTATACTTGGAATTAAAACACTAGAGGGTATAAGTTTAATCAATAAATTTCTTCTAATTCTAGTGCTGATCCCTCCGCAGCTGAGGTCGATGGAGAAGTTACCACAAGTTAAATGTGATCTAACCTCTTTGACTGAGAACACAGATGCCTTTAATAACTTGAGAGCGAATTTCTTTTTTTATAAATTGTATTGTTAATAATGCAGAATACTGGCTCGATATATTTGTATTTTTATCTATTGTGATAATTTCTAACGTCTTCGGGCTTGAATTTTCCATAAAAACGAGAATATCTACCGTATCTAAGACCATTACTTCTTGATCACTATTTTGATCCACTGCCTTTTTTGAAATTGGATCATGCATATAATTTTTATTTATGATTTTTGCTCTATTTTCTATTCTATGATTAGTTTTCAGTTCTTTAAACTGGCAGCTATATATTGCAGGCGCAGCCCGTACCTCTTGAACCATGAGTTGACAGATAATAATCGCTATATACTTTAATTTCATTAATTTACCATACGGCTCCCGTGACTTACTCACAAAAAATATTTACTTAGCATCATTTATGGATGTCTTTGTTGTAATCATCATTTGATAAACAGTCCGCAAGTTAAGCTCATTGATTATAATTTAATTTTATTTATCAGGTTTTCTTTTACTATCATCTTTTGCTAACGACTTCTTGTTTTGTTTCTTGTTTTTTACAGGCGTATTCTTTGGACGATTTTCAGATTCATTTTTATGAAAATCTATTTGTTGCACAGTAATATTATCCCCTCCGGGTCTTTTCATATTTTTAATAAAATCAGCCGCTACTTTTTTAGATATCTCAATTTTCGTCTCATTATCGAATATTTGAATAATGCCTACATCACTTCGATTAATATTTCCCTTTCTACATAGCATCGGCAGTAACCACTTCGGGTCAGCATTTTTTTTACGTCCAATATTGAGCCGAAACCAAATAGATCCTAGAGAGCTATCTAAGGCCTTTTTATTTTTTGGTTTCTCTTTACTATTAAAGTCACGCTTCACACCTGTCTCACCAGGATCACTGACCTCTTCTAGCGCCGGCAATCTAGATCGATGGGCTCTGATCAAAGCCGCCCCAAGCTCTTCAGGCGACCTTTGCGTCAACAATATTTTTGCTAATCTAAAATCTTCCTCACTAGGTTGCTCGTTTAATATCGGATCAGCCAGCATTCTTTGCTGATCTAATTTTTGAATTTGTTCTATAGTGGGCGGGCCCTCCCAAATTACTTTGATCTTAGCATCATTTAAAATTTGCTCAGCTCTTCGACGACGCGCTTGCGAGACAAGCAAGGCGCTTATCCCTTTCCGACCCGCCCGGCCCGTTCTGCCGCTCCTGTGTTGTAATGTTTCCGCATCATGTGGCAAATCTGCGTGAATGACTAATCCCAGATTTGGTAGATCGATGCCTCTCGCTGCAACATCCGTAGCCACGCATACGCGCGCGCGTCCATCGCGCAAGGCCATCATCGACTGGTTTCGTTCGTGTTGACTAAGCTCACCGGAAAGCAAAACTGCTTGAAAGCCCCTCTCAAGAAGCATTGATTGTAGATGCCGGACCGACTCTCGGGTATTACAAAAAACAATAGATGTCTGAGCTTCTATCAATCGCAAAAGATTAACCACAACATGCTCTGTTTCTTTTGGTATAATTCTAATGGCCCTATATTCTATGTCTGCGTGCCCTTTTTCATTCCCTTCAACCTCAATTCTCAGAGCATTTTTTTGATATCTTTGAGCGAGAGCAACAATCCCTTTTGGCATTGTTGCTGAAAACATTAAGGTAGATTTAGCTTCCGGCGAGGCGGCAAGAATAAACTCAAGATCTTCCCTAAACCCTAAATCGAGCATTTCATCGGCTTCATCCAGCACAACAGCTTTCAGCTGGCTCATATCCAGGCTGCGTCTTTCAATATGATCTCTTAACCGACCCGGCGTTCCTACGACGATATGAGGAGCTTCAGCTAATTTTTTCCTTTCTAACCGCGCGTCCATTCCACCAACGCAAGACATAACGCGCCCATTTACAAAATGATAAAGCCACGCCAACTCTCGTTCAACTTGGAGCGCAAGTTCTCGGGTGGGCGCTATGATCAGCGCAACAGGAGCCTTAAAGGGTTGTAAAACTTCAGCCCTTGACAATAAGATCGCTCCGATGGCCAAACCATAAGCTACGGTCTTACCTGAACCAGTCTGTGCTGAAACTAAGATGTCGCGACCAAGTGTTTCAGAGCCCAAAACAGCCTTTTGTACAGGCGTCGGATTACTATAGTTGCGCTCAGCTAACGCGCGCTCAAGCCCTGGATTTGTGTGAAAAATTGTCAAGATTAGTAGTTCTTTCTATTTCTATAATGAATTTATTTTATTTTGCTTTAAAGAGGCGGCAATCCTCATCTTGATCTCATATTATAAGCAACAAGATCTAGGTATTAACTTTCTTATTTATCTTCAAGCAAACATTCCTCACACCATACAAACACGTTTAAAAAACTGACCCAAGGTGATTATCATTCTCTTACTGGAGCGCAGTCATCCAACACTTTTTCTGGTAGTCTTTCATGAGTCAAAACCTTACATCAGCCAAGATTGAGCTCATGCAAAGCTTTCATAAAGATCCTTATATAAATCTGGATCAATCATCATTCAGACGCCCAAAAGATTATTAAGATTTTTTATTACTGCTTTGTTTAGCGTTCTTATTTGTTTTGTTCTCTTTAGCCGGGGCTCTGCCTTTTTGAACTGAGTTAGATTCTGGATAGTAAATTATGTCTACAAATATGCCTTCCGTCAGACTTCCTGGATCTAAGTCTTGTAAAAGGGTTTGCGCACGAACTGGCGACGTAGCTATCGTAGCACCCCAAACGACTAAGACAGAGACCAGTTTCACTAGCGAATGATTCATTTTCCCCTCACGGTTTTTTAGATATAGCCAACCCTTTTTACTCTTAAGCCTTTAAACAGTTTTGACAAGTCTGCCTTAAGAAGATTATAGCATGAATTGTAATATTTTAATTACTCGCCTTAATTTATACCTATGTAAAGGGGTTTATTGCAAAATGGGAACGCATCAATTCTCTGCCATCATTTATGTGTTCATGACTATTAAAGACGCAAATTGAATTCAAAAAATCTCGCTCGCCCACTCGATAAAATCTAAGACATATTTCTTCAAATCATTGATTCAAATTTTAAGCTATCGATATAAAAATTGTTAAGATAATTCCTTTGCTAATTGCTAAAATCATATTCGCTTTAAGGAAGAATTACAACATTATGACTAACGCTCCAACAAATCAATTGGCTTTAAAAATAACTATTGTCTGGATTACTTTCTTTACATTACTTTCAGGCGCCTACTGGATTAGCACTTCCGCGCTTATATTCATGACGCTCTCAGTTATCGGAATAATTCATCTAACTATACTGATTTATGACGACGTTTATAGCCCAAAATTTTATCAAAAAATGACGCCAAGAGATTTTGAATACTATTGTGCAGAAATCCTTACACAACATAAATGGATTACCCATGTTACTCAGGCAAGCCACGATCAGGGCATAGATATCATTGCCGAAAAAAAAGGGATAAGAATTGTTATTCAGTGTAAAAAATATAGCAAGCCTGTTGGCAATTTTGCTGTACAAGAAGTTGCTGCTGCATTAGCATATAAAAATGCTGATAGAGGCATCGTTGTCGCAACTAGCGGCTTTACAAGCGCTGCTATAGAATTGGCTGAATGTAATAACATTCTTCTTTTAGATCACCGAGATCTTTGTAAAATTGACAAGCTACTTCGTCGGTCCTAGCATTTATGGTCTTAACCTACTTTATTCTAACAAGACTACGTAGAATCGGTCCGGATTATTCTTCTTGAGGCATTTTCTATATTCTACTGGTTCCATTATTCAGTTTAATCAACTATCATATAGGGAACTACTTTAACCAATCATTCAAGGTGGATCAAAGACATGAAAAGTATATTTTTCATTTTTATGGTTTTATTCAGTAACCTAACCCCATCCTTCGCAGGAGAGAAATGGTCAGCTGATAAATTATCTGAGTGGAAAGAACTGGATTCAGACTGCAGAAATAGCATTGACCCGGCCGCACATAAAATTATTTGCGAGAAAAAAGACAAGATTTCTCATGACTTAGCAACGAAGGGCTATTGTTTCGGGAAAATTGGACAGGATAAATTAGAATTTTCATGGCATCGGTGCGGAAAAGATAGCGTCCATTAAAAATTTTATACGAGAATTCAGGTTTGCTGCGATCAACGCTTTATGGATGTCTTTTTAAATTTCTCTACTATGAAAGAAATAGTTAATTTTGCAAAAAATTTCTCTATAAATTTCTATTCCTCATACCAGATTTTATACAGTTAGATTAAATTATGTTTAATTTTCGGATTTTAGGTAATTGTCCTAGTTCGTATTAACTCGCAGAGTTTTATGATTTTTCATAATGAACAACCAAAGCAGCTATTGCGACATTTTTGGCACACTGTTTAAAGGATTTATTAGGCAAGCCATTCTTGCGAAAAAATAGCTTGATTAATTTTGAATACAGGCGAGACTAATGATCGTGTTGCGCGGTTGTGTCATCTGTTAAACATACAGGAGATCTACCATGAAAAAGCTTCTCAGTTCGATTAGATCTACTCTCGACTATATGATCTTCATTGATCCCGCGAGATGTGAGCTTAAGCTCATACCCGTCAAAATTAATACCCAGAATTTAAGAAAGAGATAGCACGCGGTCTACAGACGCCAAATCTGAACACCCAAAACGGTTCTATAATATCCGTATCTCTATCTAGTTCAATTCTGCATGATTTGCCTAGAGTACCTTGCTTAAACGTGATGAAAAGCCTTCTTAGGCTTTTCGTTGGTTTAGATAACGGCCTGGTATCAAGATCCGTTTTTATAAAATAGGTTTAGAATCCATCCACTTCACTGGACCTAGTTCTCACCGGCTTAAAGTCAGAGCAGATCAATAATGGGGCGGGCGCTGATCTCTCAGCTCTTGACCGCCATTCATGCAATTAATATCCTCATGGAGTTGCAAAAGCTTTTTTTCGACTGCATCTATCCTTTTCCATTGTGAAAGTATTACTTCATTCATGTCACTCATTATTTTATCATGATGGGCGATTATTACTTCTATGCTCTCCAATTTCTCAATCATTAATAGAATATCTTTATCCATCAGAAGATCCTCATCCGAAATTAACTGAATCTGCACTGTTTCTATGATAGCAGATGAATCATACGACAAAATTTCCGAATAAAAAGTTCTTTTAATTATGACATCTTTACTCTGATTGAAATATAAGAGTTTTTATGATGACCATACTCAGAGAAATAAATTATCGATTCAAGACATCGGTAAATCTTTGAATTTACATAAAACCTAAAAGCGCTCAAAAAATTCTTGCGCTATTTTCTATCCTTGATTAATTATGCATCCAATAAACTTTTAATTAGAACGCTGAACTACATACTTCAATGGGTTTTATTCCTTGCGAGTTAATTAGCTCCACATATATCTCCTTTCATATTTCACATCATTTTTAAAAATAATGATTAATATTATTGACCAATAATTTTATATGCAGAGTTATTAATATGTTTCATGAGATTATGAATAGGGCCGTCCCGATTTAATATCGTTACTAACAATATCTAGTGAAAAATTTATCGCAATTCTATGCCGCGTGTATGGTTTGCGACTAGCTTCGCCAACCCTATTCCGTCCCAATATTTCGGGGTAATTGGTACCGCCACCCCGACTTGAACGGGGGACCCCCAGATCCACAATCTGGTGCTCTAACCAACTGAGCTATGGCGGCACTGAGCGGCGCGAACCTAAAAGCTCATGACCCTGATTGCAAGCCCTCCAACTCCACTGGAAAAAAGCCGTTTTGTCTATTGTTTTTTATGACTTATCTCTTAGCGCATTCTGCCCCAATCGTATTACCGCCTCTCGCAAATCAGGATCGGCGAACCCCGCACCAGCCGCCACAGCCTGAGCTCTTAATTCTGGATTAACCGATCTGTCTCGAACTTCTGCACCTTTTTCTGGGTGCAAGCTATCGCCGCGATCCAGAATATTGAGGGGGTCTTGGCGTATTACCAGCCGATCAACACATGTCCACCCCAAATGCGCATTTATTCGGTCGATTATAACAGGCATAAGGTGCTGGACCTGCAATCCAAACCCTGGCTCGACACGTAAGACGAGGGTTGCCGGGCTTTTAATTTTCGTGGTCTTAGAATGGACGGGAATTTTTGGCCATTTCATCTGATCCGGAGCGCAAATTGCAGCTAATTGATCTCCAACGATCTCTCGCCACGCCATCAAGAGAGACCCTTCGCCAAATCCCCGACGCGCGATCAAAGGATCAATTTGTCGAAGGACATAATCAGCTAATGATCGGGCCCCAGCGCCCTTGAAGGTTGAATTGGTATTCATAGATCTTTCTATTACATTGATGCTCTTGCAAACTGATGCACTCAGGCTCTATCACCCTGGCCATGATAAAACCGAAAAGTCTGTCAAGAAAGCCCAATAAAACGAGTGATGCAAAGAAAATTCACGCCCGAATTTTGAGCTGGTATGACAAACATCGGCGCAGTTTTCCTTGGCGAGCGCAGCCTGGAAGCATTCCTGACCCATATTCAATCTGGCTGTCTGAGATAATGCTGCAACAAACCACGGTCGCAACAGTCAAAGATTATTATCAAAATTTTGTTACGCGATGGCCTTCGATTCGCGACCTTGCGCAAGCGCCGCTTGAAGAGGTTCTCGCAGCTTGGGCTGGGCTTGGATATTACGCCCGTGCACGCAATCTACACGCATGCGCACGGCAAATATATGAGCACAATCATGGCCTCTTCCCTGAATCAGAAGATGAATTACGAATGCTGCCAGGAATTGGACCATACACAGCAGCGGCCATTTCGGCGATTGCTTTCGATAGACCATCCGTTGCAGTCGATGGAAATGTCGAACGAATTATAACGCGGCTTCACACAATTGAAGCGCCACCAAAAAAAAACAAAAAAATAATTATTGAAAAATCTCAACTCCTTGCGTCATCAGTGCGGCCGGGTGATTTTGCACAGGCGCTCATGGATCTGGGATCTACTGTTTGCACGCCCAAAAATCCACAATGCAGAGTTTGTCCAATAAAGGGTTATTGCTTAGCTTTCCAACAAAATAAGATGCACCTTTACCCACTTAAGGAAAAAAAACAAAAAAAACCTACCCGACAGGCTGCTATTTTTATATTAACCAGTGATAGAAATATTTTAATCCAAAAACAGCCAAATCATGGAATATTTGGAGGAATGTTCATATTTCCATCAACTCCTTTTAACCAGAACACAAAACTTGAAGCAATTCTTGACCATGCCCCTCATAAAATTAAATGGCGCAAACTGGATGGGTTAATAAAACACATCTTTACGCATTTTGTTTGCGAATCGCATGTATTTATAGGAAAGACACGCTCCAATATAAAATTAGGCCTAGATAAGAAGTGGATCTCGCTTGAAGAACTTCCCAAAACAGGCCTACCAACGCTAATGATGAAAGCGGCAGAAAAAGCAAATCTTCTAAATTAGAATGACGTCACTATGGTATCTAAAAAAACAGCTATAACTGTCATAATAACTGAGGATTCGCTGAAAGTACATTACTTTGATCGAACCCTGACCATGCAATTAGAACTTCTTGATGATACGATCGTCAATAACTCAAATTTCTTAATTCAATTAGATGATATAGAATATTGGGATGCGCCAGATAATACCAAGACGATTTCGATAGTAGAACTGCAGAAAATTTTAGATGCTGTAGAGATATACGCGGAGAAAAACGGGAAGACTATAGAATTTGAGTAATTCTATTATTATTGTAAATTTGGTTGAAATGATTTTTTTACAGCGATGCGCCAAGCTTTCATAAGCGCCATCCGCTGATCAATTTCCATATTTGGCTCAAATCGCTTATTTTCTTTCCGTAAAGTATTTATTTCCTCCAAAGAAGACAATGCGCCTATGCCAAAAGCCGCGGCATAGACAGCGCCCATGATTGTCGCCTCAGCCACAGCCGAACTAACTATTCGAACGTTTGAAATATCTGCTTGAAATTGCATCAATAAGCTATTCTCGATCATGCCGCCATCCACCTTTAATTGATGAATAGATATGCCTGTATCCGCCCGCATCGCCTCTAATACATCCTGTGTTTGATACGCGATTGCCTCAAGGGCAGCTCGCGCAATATGTCCTCTGTTTGTATGAAGCGTTAACCCAACAATTAAGCCTCGCGCATCTTCCCGCCAATAAGGAGCAAATAAACCTGAGAAAGCCGGCACAAAATAAATCTCGCCATTATCCTTTACGCTTCGTGCGAGTTCTTCTATTTCGCTGATATTTTTTATTAAACAAAGATTATCCTTAAGCCATTGAATAAGCGATCCACTAATTGCTATAGATCCTTCTAATGCATAAATTGGTTTTTGTTTATCAATTTGGTAAGCCACGGTCGTCAGCAAGCCATGGTTTGACGTGTAAGGCTTTTCACCTGTATTCACTAACACAAATGAACCTGTGCCATAAGTATTTTTTGCATCTCCTGGCGATAGGCACGCTTGCCCTATCATAGATGCATGTTGATCTCCCATCACACTGACTATTCGCGCTCCGGGAAGAATTGTTTTACAAATGCCATAGTTAGAGACTGAGGGAAGGATCGTGGGTAAGCATCTTTCAGGAATATTAAATATTTCTAATAATTCATGATCCCAACTCAACGTCATTAAATCCATCAACATAGTGCGCGAGGCATTTGTAACATCCGTATAATGGTTACCACCACTTAAGCCACCGGTAAGATTCCACACGATCCAAGAATCCATTGTGCCAAATAAAGCATCTCCACAAGAAGCTTTTTCTCGAGCCCCAGGTACGTGATTTAAAATCCAAGATAATTTGAATGCTGAAAAATAGCTTGCGATCGGCAGACCAGTTTTCTTACGGATTATAGCGCTCAGACCGTTATCAATTATAGTTTTAGTTTGTAGATGCGTTCTTGTATCCATCCAACTAATAGCCGGCGATATAGGCTGACCAGTCGTCCGATCCCAAAGCACTGTCGTTTCACGCTGGTTCGTAATAGAGATTGCAGATATATTTTGAATAGTAAGGCCTGATTTTTGAAGCACAGATTGAATTACTAATTGACTGTTATCCCAAATAGTAATCGGATCTTGCTCAACCCAACCGGGCTTTGGATAAGATTGCATATGAGCTTTTTGGAAATAGCCCTGCGTTTCTCCTAATATGTTTGCAACAATAAAACGCGTGCTGCTTGTACCCTGATCTAATGCGCCGATAAAATCTACCATCAATAACTCTCACAGAAGAATTTGAGCAGCTTTTATGACGACATGTGTCGATTTGTAACAAGATCAGACAGTGCTTTAGTTTATATCAAAAACGGTTCTTTAAGTATAAATTCTCACGACATGCGCACATGATCTACTCAAACCGGATAAGATTTTTTAAGATGTTACACTAAGTGCTAGGACGAGCGTGCCTGACGCCCCGTGCTCAAGCTAAATCATGGGCACATAAGAGCCAATCACTGAACATAAGAAATTAAAAAAAGCGTTTCTGCTGCTTTAAAGGTAACTTCTAGATCTAAAAAGCGTTGGCGCAGTGCTGGTATTTTTCATCGGTGATTAGCTGTTTCTAGGTATTGAGATTAGCCGTCGCCTAATGTCTACACTGGTTCTAGGCTTGATTTCCACCCAGAGCGTCAACCGAGCTATTGCAACTCGACAAAAAAATGCCCGCATGATATAAGTCACTGATTAGTATGGTAGTTTGTAATATTTCCAAACTAGGCGTCCCATGATTGTCTGCTCCTGCAATGTTTTATCTGATCGAGATGTGCGCGAAACCCTATCGACGCAGACCAACCGACCTTCTGTGGGAGCCATTTTTCGCCACATGGGATGTGAACCAAAATGCGGCCGCTGTACCCGAAACATAGCGGCAATAGTCGCTCAACAATCTGGCGGGCCGATAGATGAGTGTGCCAACAGCGGAGATTGTGATAGTTGTCGCGGAGATACACTCGCGGCATAACCTCTAAGCTCATTCTGTTAGGGTGATGTCGTAGCTTAGAGAGGAAAAGCCCCATGCGCGGCGATACGAAAGTCATTGAATACTTAAACCGTGGACTGCGGAGCGAACTAACGGCCGTTAATCAATACTGGTTACATTATCGGATCTTCGAAAATTGGGGCCTAAAAGATCTCGCAAAGACTTGGCGCGCCGAGTCTATTGAAGAAATGCACCATGCAGATCAATTTGCAGAACGCATTCTTTTCCTCGAAGGCTTTCCTAATATGCAAGTTTTGGATCCTCTCCGCATAGGTCAATCCGTAGAAGAGATAATTCGTGCAGATTTACAAACAGAAATCGATGCGCGGAATAATTATATTGAAGCTGCCGCGCATTGCTTCTCCGTAAACGATAGAGTTTCCGAACAGCTTTTTGAAAGCATCATCAAGAGCGAAGAAGGCCATATTGACTTTCTTGAAACTCAGCTCGAATTAATAAAACAACTGGGCGTACAATTATATTCACAAAAACATATGGGTGGCTTGCAAAGCTAACTGAGACTCACTCCATCACGGCAGCTTTCAATATACATACCATTGTCGCTTGAGCGACGATCGACCCCGCATTATGAATGATATGGGGTCGATCGCATCTATATCTTAATGTTTCCCCGGCGCGGACTATTTCTTTTGCGCCAGCAACAGAAACCTCAAGCACTCCAACACGGACTGAAAGACATTCAACTGATCCTCGCTGATGGGCCTCAGATTCCAATATGCCGCCAGGATCGGCAGAAAATTCATAACACTGCAGCCATTCCACTGTTTTGATCCAACCAATAATTGCAAGTCTACATTTGCCGTCGTCAGACATAAGAATGGGCGTATCTGCCTTGCTCGTTTTCTCGAGAAAAGGTTCATCTTCAGCTGTTTGTAAAACACGCTCAATTGAGACGTCTAAAGCCTGAGCTAGCCGCCAAATTGTCGCCAGCGTCGGGTTCGTCTCATTGCGTTCTATTTGGCTAATAATTGATTTTGCAACGCCTGACTGCTGAGAAAGCTCTGATAGGGATAAATTATAAGCCTTACGTAACCTTTGAACCGTCGCGCCTAGCTGGCCAGACAGCGCCAAAGCTCCGGCTTCGAGGATTTTTTGCTTTTCGCGCCCTTCCACACCCATGGCCGCGTTCACTCCTATTGAGAGATTCAAACTTTAATATAGCCGATTTTGTTCGAAATATCGAACGCGACAATCCACTCAAATCCGTGAGGAAGACTCCTGTCATTAGATTGTGACATGAGAGATCTATGTTGTCTGAGTTTAAAAAAATGATTCAAAAACGGAAAACACGTGACAGACGACGAAATCAATTTTCCTATAAAAAAATATCGCACCCTCTTTCTTTCAGACCTTCACCTTGGAACGCGCGCCGCACAAGCGGAACTTCTGCTTGATTTTCTTAAATACCATGACGCTGAGACCATTTATCTCGTTGGAGACATCGTAGATGGCTGGCGTTTAAAAAAAGGCTGGTATTGGCCTCAAGCGCACAATGATGTTGTACAGAAATTTTTACGCAAGGTCCGCAAAGGCGTACGGGTAATTTATATCCCCGGCAACCACGATGAATTTGCCCGTAACTACACAGGCTTGACCTTTGGTGGAATCGAGGTGGTTTCAGAAGCCCTCCACAAAACAGCTGATGATAAAAAAATTATTGTAATGCATGGGGATCAGTTTGACATCGTTGTCTGTAATGCACGCTGGTTAGCATATCTGGGGGACTGGGCTTACCGTGTCGCGATCTCGACCAATACTTGGGTAAATACCGCAAGACGATTGTCAGGTATGGGTTATTGGTCTTTATCTGCTTGGGCAAAAATGAAGGTCAAAAATGCTGTAAACTTTATCGGAGATTTCGAAAAAACATTAGCTCTGGAAGCAAAACGCAAAAATGCTGATGGTGTGATCTGTGGCCATATACATCATGCAACAATAAAACAAATTGACGGTGCACTCTATATTAACACTGGAGATTTTGTAGAAAGCTGTTCCGCTGTTGTAGAACATCAAGATGGTCATTTTGAAATTATTTACTGGCAGATGACGGCTCAAGAACAAATGAGTCAATATTTAAAACAAAATATAAAAACCCTACCTCGATCATCTCCAAAAGCTGCTTAATGCGCATTCTTATAGCAACCGACGCTTGGCGTCCTCAAATTAATGGCGTGGTCCGATCTCTTGAGTCTTTAGCTAAGAATATTGAACAATTGGGAGTAAAAGTTGATTTTATCACTCCACTAGATTTTTTATCGATACCTATGCCTGGTTATAGAGAAATCCATTTAGCTTGTGTAACGCCGAACGCAATCCGACGCGCTTTAGAAAAAAACTATGACCATGTCCATATTGCTACCGAAGGACCTATTGGTCTGATTATGCGCAATGAATGCCTGCGCACAGGACGTTGCTTTACTACGAGTTTTCATACTCTTTTTCCAGAGTATCTTAATGCTCGAATTGGCGTTCCTCTGAATATTTCTTACGCCCTACTTCGTAAATTTCATAATGCTAGCGCAGGAACAATGGTCTCAACCTCTAGTCTTGCACGAGACTTAAATGCGCGAGGATTTCAAAATTTACTTCGCTGGTCGCGCGGCGTCGATCATGATTTATTCACGCCTCAAGCAAAAAAATCACTTAATTTCCGACGTCCGATTTTTCTCTATGCAGGGCGCCTCGCCTTAGAGAAAAATATTGAAGCTTTCCTGACGCTGGATTTACCAGGCTCTAAACTTGTAGTTGGAGATGGTCCCGCTAGGAAACAACTGGAACACAAATTCCCAAATGCATATTTCCTAGGGGCGAAAACTGGTGAAGAATTGGCTTCTTTTTATGCCTCTTCTGATGTATTTGTTTTTCCAAGTCGAACAGATACTTTTGGTATGGTGCTCCTCGAGGCCCTATCATCTGGCCTACCCATCGCAGCCTTTCCCGTAATGGGTCCCCTTGATGTCATTGGGTCAAGTGGCGCTGGCATATTGAGCGAAGACCTTGCTCATGCTGCGCTTAGGGCGCTTGCAATACCACGAGAACGCGCAAGAGATCATGCGCTTACCTTCGGCTGGAAGAGTTGCGCTCAGCAATTTCTGGATAATATCAAATATGCTCGGGCAACAACTAAGTTTCAAGAAAAAGAGAATAAACTTTTATCCAGCCATAAATTAGAAAAGGTCTCAGCTTAAAACAATTGGCTCTAAAAGTCTTTTTCACAGAGTCTATGGTTTCTTACCTAAAACTTATCTTACCTAAATTATAAAAATTGAATTATTATATTGGTAAAGGATGCTGCTGCCGGAGCCTTAATGAGCCTATCATGTGAAGAGATCGAGCGCTACAAACGTCATTTACTCTTGCACGAGGTTGGCGGCCCTGGTCAGCAAAAGCTTAAGGCATCACGCGTACTCGTCATCGGAGCTGGCGGTCTAGGCGCCCCCATGCTTCAATACCTTGCTGCCGCGGGAGTAGGATGCATCGGCATTGTTGATGATGATTGTGTCTCCCTATCAAATCTCCAACGCCAAGTTATTCACTCCAGTCAAACCCTTGGTCAATTAAAAACAAGCAGCGCTCAAGAGGCTATCGGACGCTTAAACCCTAATGTACAAGTGGAAATACACAGCACTCGTCTTGATACGACCAACGCACGCAACCTCATCGCAAAATATGACATTATTGCAGATGGCTCAGATAACTTTGCAACACGTTATCTTGTTTCGGATTGCTGTTTCTATGAACATAAGCCGCTTATTACTGGAGCTTTAGGCGGTTTTGACGCCTCTCTAACCACTCTGAAACCTTTTGAAAAAGCGTCAAATGGTCAGCCAAATCCAAGCTATCGGTGCTTATTTCCCGACTCCCCGCCTGCTGGAACTTTGCCCAACTGCTCAGAAGCTGGAGTACTTGGACCACTCGCTGGTCTGCTAGGATCCATGATGGCTCTAGAGATCATCCGAGAGATCGTCGGATTTGGTCAAGGACTAGTCGGAAAGCTCGTATTGATCGACGCGCTTACAATGCGCTTCGAAATAATTAGCTATGCACAGGATCCGGACAATCCTCTAAATGGCATCAACGCGCAGAGATAACTGAAATCTCAACCTTATATTCTGATGAAACCAGCTTGGCTTCAACTGTCGCGCGCGCTGGAGGATTGGATTTATCAACCCACACATCCCAAACACTATTCATTTCAGCGAATGTGGCGATGTCTGATAGATAAATAGTAGCAGAAAGAATCTTTTCTTTCTCGGAACCCGCTTCTGACAGAATTTGGTCGATCAATGAGAGAATTTCGCGCGTTTGATCGCTAACAGATCCGCCCTTCGTTTTTTCAGCAACCTGACCCGCGGTATAGACTGTCGATCCATGGATCACTGCTTTACTCATCCGTGCGCCCGCGCCGATTCTTCTAATATCGCTCATCATGCCTCCTCAGGATTTGATGGGGTTTAGGCGAAGCATGGTGAGCGAGCAAGCGTTAGATCGGAAAAGGCAGAATTGAGCTCTGGACAAGTGGTCAGTCGCTTTCTATAAGCCCCCTTCCGCCTTGAGCGGGCCCAGGTAGCTCAGTTGGTAGAGCATGCGACTGAAAATCGCAGTGTCGGTGGTTCGATCCCGCCCCTGGGCACCATAAAACTGATAAAACAATAAATAAATCAATTAATTAAGTAATTTTAGCGAAAAGCCGGGACAACCTGGGCTCGCAGCGCTGGGGAGCACCCATGCCAAATTTATATTTCAGGAAAACACGAGCGCGGCACGAAGGGTATGATTTTCGACCTATTCCGCCCGACCTGTCGTAAAATTATCTCCCTAATCTGATCCTTATTTGTCTGGGATAGCTTCGCTCCCGTTGGGTCTTAAAAATTTAGTCAATAAGAAGACGCCTCGACAGCAGTGATAGTTAACCCGGTGTTTGTACATCTTAAAGCATGAATCGGCTATTAGTTTATGCAAGCATCCTGTCGAAGGTTTTCCATTCAGTAATTTTTCTCAAAGAAACATCTAGTCCCAATGTAAGTCCAATATTGGACGACGGTTACTTTTTTGATCCATCAGCATTCTTTAGGGTCGATGGCAATCTTATAGATAATTTCTGATAGATCATTTTTAAATAAATAATTCACAGTCGTTTTATTCTTTTTATAATCTTCCATCATTACACAAACCCTGTTTTTTAATTGGGCTGTCAAAGCTTTAATGTTTTTTTCGTTAGCAAACATTTCTTTAGCCGCTTGGTCATCAATTACTGTGTAGATATAAGTAAACAAATTACCTGGTCCCGCCTCTGTAGCGTCTAGTCGGACGCCTTCACTTACTATTTCAGGCAAGGTTTTATTTAAATTCTCCGCATCGCGCTCCAAAGACGCAATAACGCTTTCCTGATCCACTGGCGGAGTATCTACTTTGAGGCGAGATCCTGCAAAATAGGCTATTGCTAAAATAACCGCAAAAGAAGCGATCTTGATCAATAAATCGACAGAAATTTTCATCACGACTGCTTACCCTGAAGAAAGAAAAATTATGAGTCGCCAAAATATTTTTTTCGGAGCTTTTGTATATAACCAGTTTCCCAAGCAATCATTACCTGCTTCGATAAATTAATTCGCAGAGCGCTCCCCGACTTTAAGGCAAAACCATATTTTTCATGTCGAACTATTTTACCAACTGGCGTTACCGGCGCTCCTGGATGCTGGTGCAAATAATATGTCAACGAAGGCTCATCAGCGACTATCGCATCCACCTGACTCTCAGATAATGCAGCAATCATTTGTTCTATATTTTCAAATAAGCGACTCGATAAATTTTCTTTTGTAAGATACATACTCGCGACGCTACCCTCAAGGGCTGCAACAGTTTTACCCTTCAGATCTGGCAAATCCTCTATCTTAGCTTTATCCGCTTGCCATAGTCGTCGTTCCATCGAATTTATAGTCATGACGCTGGTAATAGAAGAAGTAACATAGGCTACAACGCCAACACCCATAACCAGCCATAAAGCGGCTAGGATCCTGCCATAACTACCAAACAGTGGTTTATGGTTTGTTGTCCCAGTCATAAGAATTGAAACTACATGATAAAAACTTTCTGCGACGCCCTTAGCCCAGTCAGCAGGAAATTCTGGATCCAATCGACGATCAAGAATCGTTAAAAAAACTGAGGCGATGATTACGCTGATTGCAATCCAAAAATAAGTCTTGAGATAGCCATTTTCATAAAGCTGTTGCATAAAATATACCAAACCGACAACTGGCGGTTTGTGCACCATGATCTGAAGACCTGCATCAAACCAAGGCTGTGAAAAATCCATATGCTCCATCCGTTCGCCATTAATTGTTAGCTCCGTAACGGCAACGTCTGACGCTCCACTACTTATGGAAACGAGCAAATCCTTTAAATTCGACGCTTCAATATACTCATAGGCAATACCGCTTCTCTTTGCGCACTCCTCCCATAAATCTATCGCGAAACCAGTAAAACCCTGTTCCGTCCTCATCACAAATGGCGGGCTCTCTAATACGGTGACCTTAATTTTTTCAGGAACTCTGTTTTCTTGCGCCTCAGAAAAACTAGTCGCAGAAAACAGGAAAATGACAAGAAGAATATGTTTAATGAAGTATAGAGCGCGCATCTTAAGCCACTTACTTTTTTAATAATTCACATCATTTTGCCACAAAAGACCGCACTATTAAAGAAATTTATCAGATAAATATTACAATTCTAAAAAGCTGAAGCCGCTCTTATTTCTATTTGAAAGCCTTCATTAACATATTCATAAAAATATTTTTAAACATTTAAGTTTAACAAATCATAGAGGCGTATCTGGCATGGCAATACTACGCCACATATGCGCAACAGATGTATTATCGAAGCCAAGCCCTTCCTTTGGATGATTGAAATTGCGTCCAATAATATCAGTGAATTTATCTATATCTACATTATGATTTGGGTTAAACGCATAATCATCATTAACGGTAATAAGACGAGCAGCCATATACCATTTATGATTTCTACAATATTGATAGGCGTTCATAATATAAGGCGGCGGCTCATAATCGCACCCAAAGATTGCATTATAATCTTTAGGATAATCATAATTTACAGAATCATCTGGGAAAAAACGCAATGCCTGATGATACCGAATCGCAAAACTGACCTTCTCGGAGACATATGGCTCAAGTAATTGAGCGCCCCACCATCCATGATCTGTTTTCATAACTACCTGTCCCAAATCATGCAAAAGACAAGCAAAAACAATTTCCTCTTCCATGCCTGCCTTTAATGCGAGGTCCGCGCTTCTAAGGAGATGGTGCGCTGGAAAAAATCTGAGCTTAAAATAATCGATCAACCCGGGTTGTTCGGGCATCTTTGGAAGCCTTTGAACAAACAAACCTTCATCTGCCTGTCTAACGCCAAATGGCGTCGTTGCTCCAACGCAGTACAACGTGCCTACGCCTCTACGAAAAGGTCGGGCGCTTATTTCCTCCTCAATCTGGGAAACAGTTCTTGGACGCAACACACGTTTAGCAAGTTCCTTGGCGCGTAGCATTTCCAGAGCTTCCGCACGCTCCTCGGAATTCATCTTTGCGACCGCATCCTTCCCTCCTAAAACGGAAAGAATTGTTTCAGGGTCAAATTGCATAAATCCTTTCTCCTTATCTTAAGTAGGCAATAAATAACCCCAGTTAAAAAAATACTTAGTTATTGGACAGGGTTTCAATTTTCAGGCTCTTTCTCGGCACTGTTCTTCGGCCCAATTATCCCTTTTTGTAGTTACCTATTTTACATATAAACCATACCCATCGCCTCTCAAAATTATAAATTTCAGCAATTGACTATGTATCCTAATCAGAGAAATCATGCGCTCTATTTTAAAACTAACCCTTAAACAACGAGTGTATAAAATTAATCTCAAGGATAGGTTATAATTAATACAATAATTTCTTATGAAATCGCTTTAGACTATATCCTGCAAAATAAAAGAGCCACTCAAGAAAAATTCTTTTAAAGCCTACAAGCGATTTGTAGTTTTCAAATCCATGATAATCAATCAGGATAAGTAATTAATCCAAGAAATTTTGTAATTCTGCTAAGATGAATGGGAAAATCCAAGATGACTACAGAGAAGAATGACGTCTTAAGATCTAAAATTTCATCCACGAAACTGCAACTTCGCGCGGAAATTGTTAATTTTTCAACACCAGACAAGAATGTCATGATGATCAGGCAGGAATTAAAAAACTACTGCCAGCAGCTCAATATCCTTGAGCAGAAACAATCCATCATAAGCAACGATATTTATAGACAGTTAATTCTAATAATATCCATTATTCTAATAAGTTTCTTGTTTTTTATATCATATAAATTTGGGCAAATAGCGCTTCACGCCGATGACTATCGCTCAGCTGCCTTTGTTAACCGATGCGGTAATTTACCCGGCGAAGAATTAAATCCGATCGAGTTTATTCAAAAATCAGCACAAAGACAAAAATGCCTGCAAAGCCCTGCGACTGAGCTGACTCACATAAAGGCTCTTGCACGAAAAATTATAGAAATATTATCTAATTAATTAGCCAGAGTAACGAATTTAATCTAGTGAGTTCATGATCAAAATACATGATTTCAAATAGCCAACATCCTACAATCACAACTCATAATCTATTATTAAAGCATTGACTTAAGGGATTAGTTTTAAATTTTAAAACTTATAAGTTATTCCAGCAATGATACCTTTACATGTCCTAATTGTCCGTATTGCGCAATCACTGCATCGCCAAAATTTACCTCTAAGGGAGGCATGCAAGTTCCAGTTGTAACAATATGCCCCGCCTGCAGCACGTGCCCTAGGGCAGAAAGACAATTAGCCAGCCAAGTCATTGCAATCAACGGATCGCCAAGTACGGCGGCCCCACTTCCTAACCGCGACCAGCTCTCCCCCCCTGCCCTCGTAACACTCCCTTCCACGGGATGCTTGCTCAGTTCTACTTCTCGCCAATTATTAGGAGCCGCTGGACCAAGCACGAAATGGCGCGCGCAAGCATTGTCTGCTATTAATTGAGCCTCGCCAGCTTCCGAAAAAGCAACAAAGCGCGAGTCAGGGATTTCTAAGGCGGGGTGCAGGCTTTCAATAGCGCTCAGAACCTCACTCAGACCATAGGCTTTATCTCTGGGTGACAAATCGTTCCCCATCATAAAAGCAAATTCTGGCTCAACTACACGCATACGATTGCCCTTTAGCGAAACGCCAAAGCCGTCTTCAAAAACCTGACCTGAAAGGAGACGGCCCGCCAGGGGACCTGATACTTGAATATGCGACTGCCCAACGACGCTCGTTGCAGCTATTTTCCAACCTAAAACAGACCGCCCTGAAACTAACGGCAAATTTGACTGAACCGCATAACCTTCCGATGCGGTTCTTGGACGGCAATCATTAGGTAATTCTTTCATAACCGCTCCGGCCTGCCAGTGAGACCAGATATGACGGGCCGCTTCAAAAGCCTTAGGATATTTGTCAGTAGCCATATTTAAATTGTTACAGCAATTTCGATTTTATCAAGCGCCTATTTTCAAAAAAACAAAAAGACTTTGATATTTTTTGTTACCAATAAATTGCTAAATGATGAAAAGCTTAAAGGATTTCCTTAAAATTAATGGGTTAGTAAACTATCTTGCCCGGTAATAACTAAAAATTTGAAAGTATCAAAAAAAGGAGCCGCCAGAGAAAATTACACAATAAAGCTTTCTAACTCATAGATTTAATCTACGGCTGCTTCTTTAAAACGTTTTTAACATAGATGTTTTTTAGCCGATAAAAAGATACAACAAAAAGCCAATTACTTTATTACAATTTAATTCATTCCTGAAAATACAGTGATCTGGAGGATAATCGCTCATCAAGCCAGGAACAGCGTTACTAGAACGAAGAAAAAATTAGCTGACCCTAGCTTGTCGCTATCAACTCTCAACATAACTGCATGGACGAGATTTAGGACGACAGGCTTAAGACTATTCGCACAGAAATTAGCGACAATATTGATAAAAAAACAGTGGTGCCCAGGAGAGGACTCGAACCTCCACGGCTTTCACCACTGGTACCTGAAACCAGCGCGTCTACCAATTCCGCCACCTGGGCATTACGCGGTGTCTTAGGGCCGCAGCGCATCCTCTGTCAATGCGCCATGGCGTGAAAAACCCACTAGACCCCAAATCTATAAAATTTCTTCTCCTGAGACGTCCATCTTTACATTTCCTTCAGGGATAAATTTCGCTATCTAACTATGCATGGCGAGATCACCCTAACCACCATACCGGAGACACTATTGATGAGCGGCGATAGTATTGGCGCAGGACGTATTGTTACAGTCTTTGGCGGCTCGGGCTTTGTTGGACGCTATGTGGTAAGGGCCCTAGCGCGCGATGGTTGGCGTGTTCGAATTGCTTGCCGCCGGCCAGATCTGGCCTTTTATCTCCAGCCCTTAGGTCGCCCAGGACAAATTGTTTCTGTCCAAGCCAACATCCGAAACCCAGCCTCGATTGAAGCCGCCCTAGTTGGAGCTCACGCCGTAGTAAATCTTGTTGGGATACTTGCCCAAAGCGGCGCACAAAAATTTGCAACCGTTCAAAGCCAAGGCGCGCGCGCGATAGCTCAAGCTGCAAAACAGGCGCAAATACATAATGTAGTTCATATATCCGCTCTTGGAGCCAATGCCCATTCTTCCTCAATCTACGCCCGGAGCAAGGCTGAAGGCGAACAGGCCATACTCGAGAATTGTCCTTCAGCCGTAATACTAAGGCCTTCGGTCATTTTTGGCGTAGAGGATGAGTTTTTCAATCGCTTTGGTGCGATGGCGCGCTTTTTTCCTGTCATCCCGATAGTTGGCGGCGACACCAAATTCCAACCTATTTATGTTGGCGATGTAGCTGAAGCTGTCGCTCGAGCTCTTTCTGGTAAAGCAACACCTGGGGTTACTTATGAACTCGGAGGACCTGAGGTTAAAAGCTTTAAATCACTAATAGAATATGTTCTGCAAATAACAGAGCGTAAGCGTAAGATTTTAAACCTTGGATTTTGGACAGGAAAAATCGTTGCTTTCCTTATGCAGACTTTTACCAAACTTTCTTTCGGACTTTTTCCAAAAATTTTGCGCATGACACAAGATCAAGTTGAGCTGCTTAAGGTTGATAACATCGTTAGCGACTTAGCTAAATCTGAGGGAAGAACATTATTAGAGCTTAATATTCAACCACAAGCATTTGAAACAATCGCGCCAACCTATCTTTATCGATATCGCAAGACTGGACAATATCAAGCACAACGACTTGGTGCCTAGCTCTGATTATTGGTCGAAGCGTTTAGGCGAGCCAGTTCCTGGTATACCCGCGACATAAAGGCGACGCCAAACAACGGAGTCAACACATTTAACCCCGGAATCGTAACAAAGACTGCAATAAAGAGACCGGCAATAAATAATTTAACGGCATAGGCTCTTCGCATTTCTAATGCTTGCGCCAGGGGTAGAAATCGGGTCGCTATGAACAGGAAATACTCACGCCCAAGCAAATAAGCATTAGCCATCACAAAAGCTACAGCATTTACGCCAGGTATTAATAAAAGCAATAAGGCAACAAAATTTACCCCCGCGGAAACAATTGCAAAGCGCAGGCCCATGATGATCGCCTGAGATACTGCTATTGCCCGACCGCGCTCGTTTTCATCATAAAGATCAAGCTCAACAATGTCGGCGAGATTATCGAGAAACACACCACTTACAATTACTGATATAGGCCCAATAAAAAATGCTAGAAATATAAAAAGCCCCGCTCCTGTAGCATATCCAATCAAAGTTTGAAGAAAAGGGTGATTAGTAAAAATATAAGATAAGGCAAGTTTATCAAGACCAATCCAAATCAAAGCCAGAAATGCGAGAGTCATTGCCAGGCTTTTAAAAAGCACCTGACGAAATGGAGGGGATACAATTTCCCGAATGGCTAAAAAACCAGCCTCAACCACAAACAGCATAATCGCTCTCGTCAAATATACTAACCATTGACTATTTTGCTTAGGACTTTGCAAATGATCATAACAGAAGATTATTGCAAGCTTTAACGACGATTAAAGACGACTTTTGCGCTTGTCAGAAGCATCATGCGCTTAAGGTTTCTCGTTGAGCATATCCTAGGCGTATGTTGAGCTCATGCAGGAGCTTTTCCGCCGCCTGAGGGATATTGGTTCCCGGAGGAAAAATTGCAGCAGCGCCAGAATCATAAAGCTGCTGAAAATCCTGCTGTGGGATAACCCCGCCAACAACCATCATGATATTCTCTCTGCCAACTCGTTTCAAAGCGTCTCGTAGCTCAGGGGTCAATGTTAAGTGACCCGCCGTCATTGTACTCACGCCAACGATATGAACTTCCGCTTCTGCAGCCTTCTTTGCAACCTCGTCAGGCGTTGCGAATAGATCGCCAATAATAACGTCAAAACCCATGTCCGAAAAAGCAGAGGCGATTACTTTCTGACCGCGATCATGACCATCTTGTCCTAATTTAGCGACAAGAATTCTAGGCTTACGCCGATCGTTCTCTTCAAATGCGCTCGTCATGCTTCGAACGCGCAATACAGCAGGATCATTATCCCCGGCCTCTCGCGCGTAAATACCGGAAATCACATTCGCTTTTGGTTGATGACGGGTAAAAATCTTTTCTAATGCATAAGAAATTTCACCCACGCTTGCCTTAGCGCGCGCTGCGCGCACAGCAAGATCGAGTAAATTACCGTTTGATCTTGCACCCTCTGTTAGGGCTGATAGAGCCGCCTGAGTTTGCTTCTCATCACGCTCCCCACGCAGCCTTGCAAGCTTATCTAACTGAGCTGCCCGAACAGCAGCATTATCAACTTTTAGCACATTTGGAGCGACGTCATTATCTGGACGATATTTATTTACGCCAACAACAACCTGCGACCCTGTATCTATACGCGCCTGCGTCTTTGCAGCAGCTTCTTCAATGCGCTGTTTGGGCACTCCAGCCGCGATTGCCTTTGCCATGCCGCCGAGTTTTTCAATCTCTTCTATGTGAGTCCACGCACGTTGAGCCAGTTCTGCGGTTAATTTCTCTACATAATAGGAGCCTCCCCAAGGATCTATTACACGAGTCGTGCCGCTTTCTTGCTGCAATACAATTTGCGTATTGCGTGCAATACGCGCTGAAAAGTCTGTCGGCAGCGCGAGCGCTTCATCAAGCGCATTAGTGTGTAACGACTGAGTATGGCCCTGCGTCGCCGCCATCGCCTCAATACAAGTCCTGATTGAATTTACATACACATCCTGAGCCGTTAATGACCATCCAGATGTCTGGCAATGCGTACGCAAAGTCATACTTTTTTGTGACTGAGCTCCAAGATCCTTCATCAAGCGGGCCCATAGAAGACGCGCAGCGCGAAGCTTGGCGACTTCCATAAAAAAGTTCATTCCTATTGCGAAAAAAAATGAAAGTCTTGGCGCGAATGCATCAATGTCTAGTCCGGCGGCAACGCCTGCGCGCACATACTCAACGCCGTCCGCCAGCGTATAGCCCAGTTCAAGATCTGCAGAGGCTCCTGCTTCCTGCATATGATAGCCGGAGATCGAAATTGAATTGAACTTCGGCATTTCTTTGCTCGTATAAGCAAAAATATCTGACACAATGCGCATTGATGGATCTGGTGGATAAATATAGGTATTGCGCACCATAAATTCTTTGAGAATATCGTTTTGAATGGTTCCAGTTAGTTTATCAGCAGCAACGCCCTGCTCTTCCGCCGCCACGATGAACAAAGCGAGCACAGGCAAAACGGCACCGTTCATTGTCATTGACACGGACATCTGATCAAGCGGAATGCCAGCAAAGAGCGTCCGCATGTCATAGATGGAGTCGATCGCAACACCCGCCATGCCGACATCGCCCATGACTCGAGGATGATCTGAGTCATAGCCACGATGCGTTGCAAGATCAAAAGCGACAGATAGACCCTTCTGACCAGCGGCAAGATTTCGACGATAAAAAGCGTTTGAATCCTCTGCGGTCGAAAACCCAGCATATTGTCGAATTGTCCATGGCTGAGCGACATACATTGTTGGATAAGGACCGCGCACGTAAGGCGCTACGCCAGGAAATCCATCAATAAAAGAGAGCCCCTCAATATCCTCTGGGCCATAGGCGTTTTTAATTTCAATGCCCTCCGGCGTTCGCCAGTTACGCGGCTCAGTTGACTGGATGGCGTCAATTGGCGCAAATTTTATATTTGAGAAATCTGGGATCGCTGGCATTTTTTCCTCAATAAATCCTAGCCACAATAAACTAGAGGTAAAACGGTCGTGAAGTTGCTTAAAGTAATTTCTAGAACTTCAATCTTGTGATTTTATTTTTTCTGAATAGAGGCGAGATAAGCAAGCAAAGCCTCAATTTGGGCTGTATTTAAACGAAACTCCGGCATTTCCTCTCCTTCATGCCCAACAACAATTCCTTCACCCAAAGCTTCTTCGAGATTTTCTAAAGGATATTTACGCCCCAAATATCGAAAGGGAGGCGATTTTGGATTTTTACTAGCTCCTTCGACGCCTATTGCGTGACATCTTCCACAATTTGCTTGAGCGATTACTTGGCCACGCTTTTGTAGCGTCTCTTGCGCTGATGATGCGGCTTGGGCGCTTAACATGAAAACAAATAACGCTCCAGATATCACAGATAATTTCAAGATCTGAAAATTTTTATGCTTAACCATTCATAACCTCATGATCAAAATTATCCAGAAAGTATTTATTTTCGCGCTACGAGCACTGAACATTTTGCGTGGCGCACGATTGTATTTGCATTTGATCCAAGCAAATAAGTCGCCATTGTTGGACGATGAGATCCAACTATTATCAGGTTTGCTTTCCAATCCTCTGCTTCCGCTAGGACCTCGGGATAAACGGCGCCGAAACGAACTCTTGTAGAGACACGCTCTCTCGAGACTTCTAACTTCCCGGCGATATCGGCCAATTCTTTTTCCGCATTCTCACGCAACTCTGAGTCGAAATTGGGTGGAATATAATCCAGTAACGCCATGGGCATAAGCGGCTGGATATTTAACAAGCGCAGGGTCGCTAAACTATCTTGCTTCATCGCCTGTTCAGCCGCCTCTAACGCGAGCGCCGTCATTTCAGTCTCAGCCAAATCGACCGGGACCAGGATTTTTGAGTACATTTTAATCACTCGCCTCTGGCGGCTCGCCTTTGCGCCAGCGCCTCTACAACTATATGAAAATTACACCATTCCGTCACGCGCTTCGGCGACGCATGCTGGAACAGCTGCGTATCTGAAAATCCTGAGCAAAAAAAATCGCTAAGAACAAAAAAAGAACTTTTAAATTAGAACAAATCGTGCACAATATGTCCCCTAGTAAACATTGCCTCCAGAATAAAAACCGTGTCAGAAGGAATGCAAACGTGAGCCAAGCTAATCTCCGCGTCATAGAAGGATCGTCCGTGGATAAGACCAAGGCGCTTGACGCCGCGCTATCACAAATCGAACGCGCTTTTGGCAAAGGCTCAATTATGCGCCTTGGGAAAAATCAGAAAGCTGTTGAAATTGAAACAATTTCAACAGGCTCTCTTGGATTGGACGTCGCCCTTGGCGTTGGCGGCCTTCCTCGTGGCCGCGTTGTCGAAATTTACGGTCCAGAATCTTCAGGAAAGACCACGCTCACGCTCCATGTCATTGCTGAAGCGCAGAAAATGGGTGGCGTCTGCGCTTTCGTCGATGCCGAGCATGCGCTTGACCCGGTCTATGCGCGCAAACTTGGCGTCAATCTTGAAGAGCTCCTTATTTCTCAGCCAGATACAGGCGAACAAGCGCTTGAAATCACGGACACGCTCGTTCGTTCGGGCGCCGTCGATGTTCTCGTGGTGGATTCAGTTGCTGCGCTTACGCCACGTGCCGAAATTGAAGGCGAAATGGGCGACGTACAGCCCGGCCTACAGGCGCGTTTAATGAGCCAGGCCCTCCGCAAGCTCACAGGCTCGATTTCACGCTCCAACACACTGGTGATTTTCATTAACCAGATCCGAATGAAAATCGGCGTGATGTATGGCTCTCCTGAGACTACAACAGGAGGCAACGCTCTAAAATTCTACGCCTCCGTACGCCTGGATATCCGCCGCATAGGGGCGATCAAAGATAGAGATGAGACTATCGGCAATCAAACCCGCGTAAAAGTAGTTAAAAACAAGGT
>Ga0129333_10000311_pt1 | contig 37036 bp, 28 predicted proteins | sample CPB6_08_DNA_FD_94474 | JGI IMG/M metagenome (GOLD analysis project Ga0129333, IMG submission 94474) | Freshwater to marine salinity gradient microbial communities from Chesapeake Bay, USA - CPBay_Sum_0.6_0.8_DNA | ecosystem: Environmental > Aquatic > Marine > Coastal | place: USA: Chesapeake... | reverse complement strand
CAGGCCACGGTCCATCGCGGGAACAATCTCACCACCGGGCAGCGCGTTCACTGAAACGCCCATGGCCGTAAACATATCAATTGAAATTCCAACGGTACGGAATTTCATGCCCTTCATGTCTTCAATCTTGGTGATCGGCTTTTTGAACCATCCCAGCGGCTGGGTGGGCATTGGGCCATACACATAGGATTTCACGTCAGCGCCAACGGTCTTGTAGACCTCTTCCAAAAGCGCAGCGCCGCCACCGTATTTGTGCCAAGACAGCAGCATGTTGGCGTCCATACCAAAGGATGGGCCCGAGCCCCAGAGCGCAAGTGAAGGGTTCTTTCCGTAGTGGTAAACAACCACGCCGTGGCCGCCATCCAGCGTGCCTTTGGAAACCGCATCAAGCAGGCCAAAGGCCGGAACCACTGAGCCTGCGGGCAGCACTTCGATACGCAGCTCACCGCCGGTCATGTCGTTGACCTTCTTGGCGAAGTCGTTGGCGTACTCGTGGAAGATATCTTTCGCGGGCCAGGTGGACTGGAAGCGGAAGTTGGTTACGGTTTGCGATTTCGCAATCATCGGGAATGCAAGCGCACCCGCTCCAGCAGCACCCGCGCCGGCAAGAAACTTACGACGGGTGGGCTGTTTGGAAGCAACAGCCTTTACTTTTTTGGCATCAGCCATTCGTATCTCCTGAATAGTGAGGAAATTTTCTTACCGGCATCATCGTGGCCTTTTTCGCCTGATGCCGAACCTAGGGACGCCGCCTGCTGAGGCGACAAACCGAAGCCGAATTATGCCTGCCCGTTGTGTACCGTTTTTCCTAGGGAATACCCCGTACAGCCACGCCAGACGGGCCTTTGCGGCAAATGGCTAAAAAAACCCAGCGCTCACTTGAAACAGTTTCTCGACCCGGGGAATCATGCGCTTATCGGCCACAAAAAGAATCACGTGATCATCGCCTTGGATCTCTGTGTTGTGGTGCGCCATCAGCACCTGTGGCTGGGGGGAATCAACATTGCGGACCAGGGCCACGATGCTGCAGCCAGCGGGGAGATCGATTTCCTGGATCTGGCGGCCCACCACCTTGGAGGTGCTTTTCCCGCCATGGGCCACGATCTCCAGGGCCTCGGCCGCTCCCCGGCGCAGGCTATGAACCGCCGCAACATCACCGCGCCGCACATATTTCAAGAGCTCGCCGATCGTAGCGTGTGAGGGGGTAATCGCAACATCAAGCTGGCCGCCTTCCATCAGTTCAGCGTAGGCCCTGCGATTGATCAGGGCAATCACCCGCCGGGCGCCCATTTTCTTGGCCAATAGCGCTGACATGATGTTGTTCTCATCATCATTGGTCAGGGCCAAAAAGAGGTCCATGCCGCTGATATTTTCTTGGGCCAAAAGCTCCTCATCAGTAGAGTCGCCATGCAGCACCAGGGCCTGGCCACTGAGCTGCTGGGCCAAGTCGGTGCAACGGGATCGGCTGCCCTCAACAATCTTCGGCGTCATATAGCCCGAAACACCTCGGGCCACCCGCATGCCGATGTTGCCGCCACCGGCAATCATCATCCGCTTTACGGCGTGGGCTTCTTTGCGTAGCTCTTTGGTGATCTGTCGAATGTGCTGACGGGAGGCGAGAAAAAATACTTCGTCGCCCGCTTCAATCATGGTGTCGCCATCCGGCATGATGACCCGATTACCACGAAAAATGGCGACGATGCGTGATTCAATATGGGGCAGATGGTCACGCAGGTCACGCACGGGATGGCCAACGATTGGACTTACCGCATCGGCTTTAACGGCCACGAGGCTCACGGCACCCTTCACGAAATCAATGACCTGTAAGGCCTCAGGAATTTCGATGAGTCGAATTAAATAATCGGTGACTGTCTGCTCGGGGCTGATTGCCAAATCGACCGCAAAAGCCTCTGGCGCCATGAGGTCAGGATTCTGAATCCACTGTGATGAGCGAAATCGGGCGATACGCTTGGGCACATTAAATCGCCGATGGGCCAAAGCACAGGCCACAAGGTTGGCCTCGTCGTCGGCGGTGACGGCAATCAAGATATCAGCATCCTGGGCACCGGCATCCTCGAGCACCGCCAAAGAAGTCGCGTTGCCACAAATGGTGCGCAAATCAAAACGCTCTTGAAGTGCGGCAAGACTCTCGGGGCTGGTGTCGACTACGGTGATGTCATTGCGTTCCAGCACCAGCTGCTCTGCAAGGCTTGCGCCTACCCTGCCAGCGCCCAAAATCAGAATCTTCATTGCGGCCTGAATGAATCAGCGCTTATCGATGCCGAGCTGCTTTAGTTTTCGATACAAATGCGTCCGCTCAAGGCCCGTGCTTTCTGCAACACGGGTCATGCTGCCGGATTCTTTTTCAAGGTGATACACCAGATAGGCCCGCTCAAAGTTATCGCGGGCCTCACGCAGCGGCGCATCAACATCAATGGCCGCCAGGGTCTGCTGTGCCATTTCACGGGCCGACAGCGGCGGTCGTGCTAACTCCGCGGGCGTTACGCTGGACACTGACTGCGGCGGGTGCGGCGCCGGGTCGTACTCCATCTCAGGCTCGCGCTGCAACGAATAGGCCGAGACCGGCTCGACAGGTGGGGCGGGAGGCTTGGTGCGCCGGGTCAGTGCGGACTCAATGGTCTGAAGTAGCTTGGTCAACGCAATCGGCTTTTCAAGAAAGTCGATGGCGCCTATGCGAGTGGCCTCTACCGCCGTCTCAATGGTGGCATGGCCCGACATCATGATGACCGGAGCCGTCAATCTATGCTGCGCCGCCCACTCCTTGAGCAGCGATACGCCATCCATGTCAGGCATCCAGATATCCAGCAGCACGAGATCGTGGTGCTTGCTCAGATGCAAGTCCCTGGCCTGCGCAGCGTTTTCCGCGAGGGAGACCGAGTAGCCCTCATCTTGCAGGACCTCGCTCAGCAGCTCGCGCACGCCGATTTCGTCGTCAACAATCAGAATGTCAGCCATAGTGGCGTTGGTCGCGCGAGATCACGTCGGAATTGTCGGCCGCATTTTGAAGTTTCGCAAATTCGACACATGCGACCGCACCGGCTCCGTCAGAAGGCCATAGCTCAGATCGATTCATCAGGCTTACTCGGCCGTGATTTTCCTCAACAATTTTTTTCACAATGGCCAGCCCAAGGCCGCTGCCTTTTGCCTTGCTCGTAAAATACGGCTCGAAAAGCCGAGAGCGTGTGTCGGCGCTTATTCCCGGGCCGTTGTCAGTCACTGATAGTCGGGCCCACTGGCCATCGGAAGCGCCCTTCCCGGCGACGATTTTCGGCAGCCCTGCCCACTCTATTGCCAATCGAATGCTGCCTTCCGCCTGATCGCCAACTGCATCTTGGGCGTTTTGAATCAAGTTATGCACCACTTGAATCAGCTGGGCCCGATCGACAGAGACCCAGAACTGCCCCGCCTGCTGGGGCCACTGGATACGGCGGTCATTGCTGTAGAGGGGATAGATTTCCTTTAATAGGCGGCTCAGCTCGACAGGCTCGGGGTTGGGTGCAGGCAGGCGGGCATAATTGCGGAACTCATCCACCATGGCTTTTAACGCCGTGACCTGATCCACAATCGTTTGGGTTGATCGGCTAAGCAGCTCGGCATCCTCCGGACCAAGGCGCTCCAATAGCCGGCGCTCCAGCCGTTCGGCAGAAAGCTGAATGGGCGTCAGCGGGTTTTTGATCTCATGGGCGAGCCGTCGGGCCATGTCCGCAAAATCTCGAGAGCGCTGTGCGGCCAAGAGCTCGCCAATGTCATCGAAAATCACAACATACTGGGCGGGCTTGCCAGGAAGTCGAGAGCCGCTGACCAGCAAAGTAAGCGTGCGGCCGCCCTGCTGGGCGGTCTCGTGTTGAAACTGAATTTCATCACGATCTTTCAGGCCCCGCGTGAGCTGATCACTGCAAGAGCCCACCACAGGCAGCAAAGACAGAGAGCGCAATCGCTCCTGCGCCAAGTCGACTGACAAAATGCGTTCAGCGCTGGCGTTGTAATCCGCTAACCGCCACTGGGCATCCATCACCATCACGCCGGCGGAAAGGTGGCCCAGCACCTGTTGAAGAAACAAATTTGATTCTTCAAGCCGCAGCCGACTGCGCTGGGCAAGCTCGCGAGCCTCATTGAGCTGAGCCGTCATTTCGTTAAACGATCCCACCAAAACATTCAGTTCATCCGTCGAGCGGGGGTCATACCGCAACGGCCGATAATCTCCCGAGGCAACCGCCTTGGTGGCCCGCTCCAACTGTCGCAGCGGCCCCGCAAGCCAGCCGCTGAGCAAAACGGCCGTCAGCAAGGCGCCGAAAAAAGCCAACAAAAGCGTCAATACCAATGTGGCGCCATACAACTTTCGCAGGCCCTCTTTGCCCAGCGCCAGCTCTTGATAATCACGCACTCCATCATTGAGGGCCTCGAGATTGCGAGCGAGCGCCGCCGGGACCTGCTCCACCCATTGCACAAAACGTGTCTCGTCTCCTTGTGGCGATACACGGCTAGTCATTGCAACCGCCCGAACCTGAAGGCCCCTCTCCGTACCGAAAGTTGTCGGCTCTACCGATACGGCTTGACGCGCAACTCTGGCACGGTTTAATGCCTCAATCGGCGGCAACTCAGGAACAAGGGTGCCAAGCTTTGCGCTTCGGCTTGCGAGCACCGCGCCCGAGCCGGTCATCACCAATACATCGATGCCCTCACGGCTGTCGACCACCCTTTCGATGGCGCCGATCATCTGGGCTGCCGGCACATCCTCCAGCATGATGGCCAGCCGCCTCGCTTTCGATAATGCGTCTGCCTGCATCCCCTCCAGCGATGTTCTGCCCAAAGAAACGCCTGACTCAAGTGCCACATTGACCCCATAACTAAACCAGCTATCAATCGTTTTAGCGAGAAACTGGGCAGACACGAACGACACCAATGCCACTGGAACGGCGCCAATTAATGCAAATGCGATGGCCAGTCGAACCATGATTCGTGTTCCGAACTCGCCTCGGCTAAACCGGCGCCAGACCCGAACCACAACACCGATGGTGAGGCCCGCCATCGCCAAGGCAATCGCACCGCTAGCGCCTACCAGCCAGGGATAAAACTGATCCAGAGCGGAGCTGCTTGAACTTGCCGAAGCAAGCAGCAGCATCAACACGACTGCCAATATCACCACCAGCAGCAGCGCCACCCTCAATGCAAGACTCATGGGGTGCTTCCCGGGCCGGACAAGCTCAGCTGCGGCCTGACCCACTCAGTAGAGAGATTCCAATCACGATTGGTCAGCGCATTGAGCTGAAGCGGCTTTGGCAGCTGTCCGCTGTCAAGCCGGGTTCGAAACCGAATCTCAAAGGCCTCTGGGGTTTTGGCCAGTTGCTGCATGAGCTCCTGCAACTGCACCTCGGCCGCATGCTGTGCAATTGGCCACTGGCGCACGTTGAGTGCGGCTGCCAGCGCCTCATCGAGGTGATTGGTCATCAACATCAATTGATCACCTTGGCTGACACGGTACTGCTGAGTCACAGAATGAAAGCTTAAGCGCAATGGCCGCGACTGACTGAGCAGCTTTTCATTGAACCAATACCAACGCTTTCGCAAAATCTCGAACTCTGCCGAAAAGACAAGCGGCACGCCGCGCTTTAACGCATCGATGAGCACCGAATTAAGAGTGACCTGAACATCGGCATCAATCGTCCAAACATTGTCCGAACCCGCGCTTAAAACGGGCCGAGACAATCGAACCGATTCCGTTTCGTTAGCGCGCGCGGCCAGGGCCAACATCAGCATGGCGATGACGAGCAACACCTGCGTCAGGGCCATCATGCTTTTGTTTCTCGAACCTGGCATAAAAAAATCCATCCTGATCATTCCCGCATTCTGCATCGGTCGCCGGCAAGATCCTGCCAGGCGAGGAGCGCCGTCTGGCATCTGGGGTCCGGCCAAGAAACGCCGACTCCTGAGCCTCGCCCTCTGCCAAAAACACCGAGCAAGTAACAAAGATCAATTCTCCTCCCGGGGGCAGCCTTCTCCATAGGGTATCGAGCAGCCTGCGTTGGGTATCAACGACAGCCTTGAGGCTGGCCTGGTCGCGGCGCCAAGCGATTTCCGGCCGCCGACGTGTAATGCCCGACCCGGTGCAGGGCGCGTCGAGCAAAATCAAATCGAAGGCATCCGGTAGTGTCGGGTGCTCTTCCCACGCTTGATCGTCCAACACATCCATGAGCAGAAAGGTCACCGATGATTGGGCGGCAGGGGCGACGCGCGCCCAATCTTCCTGCATTCTTTTAATTCGCGAAGCGGAAACGTCCGTTGCCCAAATTTTCGCCTGAAGACTCTGGGCCAGCGCAAAAGTCTTTCCCCCTGGGGCGGCGCACGCATCTAAAATTTTCAGCGGCCGCCCGATACGCTGATTCAAGTCCTGGGCCAAATCGATCACGTGCTGGGCTGCGCTGTCTTGCACACTGACCCAGCCCTCGGAAAACCCAGGAATTTTTTTCACCGGCACCGCTGGTTCAATCACAACTGCGCGCCGGCCAACCTGATGGCCGCTAAGGCCTGTCTCGCGAAGTTGATCGATAAACCCCTGCAGGCTGAGGTGATGCTCGCAGAGCCGAACGGTCAAGGGCGCCCGGGTAGCGAGTGCGTTGAGAATCGTGATGGAGCCCTCTCCGTAATCCGAAGCGATCCGATCAATCCACCAGGCAGGGGCATTCCATCGGGCCGTCGGCGTCTGATGATCTTTCGCGGAGGCTGCCGGGTCCGATAAAGAAGCACGAAGTAACGCATTCACAAAACCTGAAATTTTTTGGGCGGCCGTCGAGCGACGGGCCGCCTGGGCAAGCCTTTTTGCTGCGGCCACCGCCTCATCAACAATAACGTGGGGCTCACGGAAGTTCTGATCAAGGGCGGCCCAAGTCACTGCCAGCAAAGCAAGAATCGTCGGGTCTGGTGTTTGCTTGGCAAGCCGGCCGCAGCGAACCTGCGCCAGGCCCCAGTAACGGGACCCCCGGTACACCAGATCCATAACGGATGGCGAAGGGGGCGCGACAGAGCCCTGACCACCCGACATGCGGTGGGCAATCGCCTGGGCGGCAGCGGCAAAGTTGGCCGACAGTGGTGGGCTGGCGGCGGGCCTAGCCATTCACGGCCCGAGCGAACTCTCGCAGTCGGGCAATTCGATCCTCTGTCGCTGGGTGGGTTGAAAACAAGCCCGCCACGCCGCGGGCTGATAACGGATTCATGATCATCATCTGCGCGGTTTCGGGGTGACGCTCTGCGGCCTCAAATGGCACCCCCCTGGCGAAATGGTCGATCTTTTCAAGCGCGCTGGCCAGGGCCAAAGGATCGCCCGAGATCTCAGCGCCGCCGCGGTCAGCCTCAAACTCTCGGGCCCGAGAAATGGCCATTTGAATCAGGCTCGCGGCAATGGGGGCAAGCAGCATCACCGCGATGCTCGCAATCGGGTTACTCGGCCTGCCCTCGGAGTCCCGCCCACCAAACAGCATCGCGAAGTTTGCCAGTGCAGAGATGGCGCCGGCCATGGTGGCCGATATTGTTGAAATCAAGATATCGCGGTGGGCCACATGCGCGAGCTCATGGGCCATTACGCCCCGCATTTCTCGGGCTGAAAGCAGCCGCATGATGCCAGTGGTCGCGGCCACAGCGGCATTCGCGGGGTTTCGTCCCGTTGCAAACGCATTGGGCGCCTGATCATCGATGATGTAGACCCTTGGCATCGGAATGCTGGCTTTGTCGGCGAGCTCTTTCACCATATTAAAAAGCTCGGGCGCGGTCGAAGCGTCTACCTGCTGGGCGTTATACATACGCAGCACCAGCTTGTCGGAGAACCAGTAAGCCCCAAGGTTCATCAAGAGCGCAAACCCCAGGGCCAAAAGCATCCCGCTCTGGCCGCCCAGAGCCGCCCCAATGACGCCGAATAGCGCAACAATGGCTGCCATCAAAACCGCTGTTTTTAGCCAATTGAACATGCCATTTCTCTCACTCAGTTAAGTTGAAACTCTGGCCTTCTTTGACCGGCCAGCCGTTTAAAAATTCCCGCATCTTTAGCCTACGGCCGCCCGGCCGCTGTGCGGCCCCGATCGTGATCGCCCCGTCACCGCAGGCGACGACCAAGCACTCCTGATCAATCTTAATAATTTGTCCTGGCGCCAGATTTTTCAAGGCCTGGGGCCAAAGCCCCGGCTCAAAGCACTTCACCAGCGCGCCTGTAAGGCGCGCAGTCGCGCCGGGTGCGGGATCATAGGCCCGAATCTGGTCGCGGACCGCTAAAGCCGGCTTTGACCAATCAATTTCCAGATCAGCCTTAGTAATTTTGTGCGCGTAGGTCACACCGTCCTCGGCCTGAGGCCTTGGCCTTCGGCCAAGAGGCGGAAATTCTGCAAAGAGATCAACGATCCCACGGGCGCCCATGTCGGCCAGACGATCGTGCAGGCTTTGAAAATTATCGCTTGGGCCAATAGGGCATCGATATTCCGCCCAGACCGGTCCGGTATCCAGGCCCTCTTCCATCTGCATGAGGGCGATCCCAGTCTCATGGTCACCTGCGGCGAGGGCCCGCTGGATGGGGGCGGCTCCGCGCCAACGCGGCAGCAATGAGGCGTGGATGTTGATGCAGCCAAGCCGTGGTATCGCAAGAGCCGTTGCCGGAATCAAAAGGCCATAGGCCACCACAACCATCACATCAGGCGCGAGCTGACGGAGCAGATCCAGTGCCGGGCCTGATTCAGGATGGTTCGCTTTCAAAGATGTGGGCTGCATTACCAGCAGGCCAAGCCGGCTTGCTTCCCGCTTCACGGGGCTTTCCAGCATCTGCCGGCCGCGGCCACTTGGCCGGTCGGGCTGCGTCATTACCGCGACACAGTCATGGCCTGCTTTGATGAGGGCGAGAAGCGAGACGCGGGCAAACTCCGGTGTGCCGGCAAAAACGATCCGCATTTGACGCTACCGACTGTCAGGCCTTTTGAGCCACTCGATCGTGACGACGAGAAAACTCCTGATCGATTTCAAAGGCACCGCTTTCTTTTGCCTTGATCATTTTGGTTTTAATTCGGCCCTGCTTTAGCCGAGACAAATAATCCACAAAGACTTTGCCATCGAGATGGTCAATCTCATGTTGAATGCAAACAGACAGCAGGCCATCCGCCTCAAACTCAATGGCCTGACCGTGTTGATTCAGGGCGCGAACACGAATCCAGTCTGGCCGCTCAACGTCATCATAAATTCCAGGGACCGACAGGCAGCCCTCTTGAAAAAATTTCTTCTCTGCGCTCGCCGCAATGATTTCTGGATTGATCAGGATCCGAAGATCGGACCGGTTCTCTGAGACATCCACGAGAATCATGCGCTCATGAATATTGACTTGGGTTGCGGCAAGGCCGATTCCGGGAGCCGCATACATCGTTTCGGCCATGTCCTCTGCAATGCCGCGAATCCGATTGTCGACCTCATGAATAGGTCGCGCCACAGTTCTCAGTCGCTCATCTGGGTAGTGCAACAGCTCAAGAATTGCCATCGATCTGCCTCTCTAGTGCGGCCGGACGATTCCACCGGCGCTATTGACTCGGTAATGTGCTGCCAAAAACTGAGCCCTAAGCCCCATGAATATTCAACCCGCGCCTTTGCTTTTTTCTCTTCTCAATTCAGATTGTGATTTTCCCACGGCCCTTCAGCAGGCGCATCCACCAGTTTCCAGATTGTTTGGGTCGGGCTGTGAGGCCTTCGCACGGGAACTGTTGCGCCAGCCTGGGGTGGCCATCGTCGGCAGTCGGCAGGCCACTGCCCAAGGGTGTGCCGATGCGGAATGGTTTGCCAGGGAGCTCTCTCAGGCCGGTCTGACTATCGTCAGCGGGCTCGCCCAAGGCATCGACGCTGCCGCACATCGGGGCGGATTGGTTGGCCCTGGCAAGACCGCAGCGGTCCTGGGAAGCGGTCTCGATCGAATTTACCCCCGACATCATGTGGGCCTTGCACAAGAGATCCAGCAGCAAGGAGGCTGCCTGATCACCGAGTATCCCGATGGTTCTCCCGCCCGGCCCCAGCACTTCCCAAATCGAAACCGAATCATTGCCGGGTTATCCCGGGCGGTACTGGTAGTCGAGGCGCTGCCGCAAAGCGGGTCTCTCATTACTGCCCGGCACGCGCTTGATCTTGGGGTCGATGTCTATGCCGTTCCCGGGTCCATCCACATGCCGCAAAGCGCTGGCTGTAATCAGCTCATTCGCCAGGGCGCCCAGCCGGTTCAATCCCCGGAACAGCTCCTGGAAGATCTTGGATTGATACGGGCCATGTCTCAAACCAAAAGAGGCCAGCCCTACGCTGGCGCCGACCCTGTCAACCAAAGGCTTTTGGGCCTCCTGAATGCCCACCCCCAGGACGTTGGCGACCTTGGGCGCCTTGCCGGCCAGGCCACCACGAGCCTCTATGGCGATCTGTTGCTTTTGGAACTCATGGGGTTGGCTTACCGAACACCGGATGGAAAATGGCTTAGATTAGGCCTATTATAATAAGTAAGCACTTGCTTTATTATTTTTAGCCGAACTAGACAGCAAAAAATATTTGCTCCAGGACAAACTGCTCGCCTATGATCCGCGCCTCTATGGACAAAGCTCTGGTCATCGCAGAAAAGCCCAGCGTCGCCTCAGACATCGCCAAGGCTTTGGGCGGATTTACAAAACACGACGACGTGTTCGAGCGCGACGACATGGTGATCGCCTCCGCAGTGGGCCATCTTCTTGAAATCGTCGCCCCCGAGAAGTACGACGTAAAACGCGGCAAATGGTCTTTTGCGCAGCTGCCGGTCATACCCCCAAATTTTGACCTCCAGCCCATTGCAAAAAGCGAAGCAAAGCTTAAGACCCTGTCTAAATTAATCAAGAACAAAGAAGTGGGGCGGCTGATTAATGCCTGTGACGCTGGCCGCGAGGGTGAGCTGATTTTTCGCTACATCGTTCAGCACACCAAGGCAAAGCAGCCCATCAGCCGGCTCTGGCTTCAGTCCATGACGCCCGCCGCGATCCGAGATGCATTCGCCCAGCTGCGCTCCGACCAAGAATTATTGCCCCTTGCCGATGCGGCCCGCTGCCGTTCTGAAGCGGATTGGCTGGTCGGCATCAACGGCACTAGGGCCATGACCGCTTTTAACTCCAAAGAAGGCGGCTTTTTTCTCACCACAGTTGGCCGTGTCCAGACCCCGACACTGGCGGTGGTGGTCGAGCGGGAAGAGGCAATTCGGCGGTTTGTGGCGCGAGACTACTTTGAGGTGATTGCAACATTTGACTGTCAGGCCGGCCAATACCAGGGCCGTTGGGTTGCGACTGATTTCAAGAAAAATGACGCCGATCCCGAGCTCAAGCCGGAGCGTATATGGCAGGCGGCAGTAGCGGCTCGCATTGTTGCCGAATGCCAATCCAAGAACGCCTCGGTTCGCGAAGAAAGCAAGCCCTCGTCGCAATCGGCGCCCGCGCTGTTTGACCTTACCAGCCTGCAACGAGAGGCCAACGCCCGCTTTGGATTTTCCGCCAAGAACACGCTCGGGCTTGCCCAGGCGCTCTATGAGCGGCACAAGGTTCTGACCTACCCAAGGACTGACTCCAAGGCCCTCCCGGAAGACTACATCGGTACGGTACAGGCCACCATCGAATCGCTCGGTGCGGCAGCTGAATTTGCGGGGTTTGCCAAAGACATCGCGCACAACAAGTGGATTCGGCCCAACAAACGCGTATTCGACAACAGTAAGGTGTCAGACCACTTCGCGATTATTCCAACTGGCGTGCTGCCGAAGTCCTTATCCGAGCCGGAGCAGAAAATTTTTGATCTTGTTACCCGCCGATTTCTTGCAGTGTTTTATCCGGCGGCTGAATTTCAGGTCACAACCCGGATAAGCGCCATCGGGACCCACCACTTCAAAACAGAAGGCAAAGTCCTTACCAGCCCGGGCTGGATGGTGGTCTACGGCAAGGATGCAGCATCTGATGACGCTGTGCTCGTTGCGGTCGGTGCTTCAGAGAAGCCCGAAGCACACCTCGTTGAATCAAAGCCTCTGAAGACGAGGCCGCCCGCCCGATATAGCGAGGCCACGCTTTTGTCCGCCATGGAGGGCGCGGGCCGGCTTGTCGATGATGATGAACTGCGGGAGGCGATGGCGGGCAAGGGCCTTGGAACCCCGGCGACACGGGCGGCCATTATCGAAGGCCTGCTCGCCGAGAAATATTTGTTGCGCGATGGCCGAGAACTCATTCCAACCGCAAAAGCCTTCCAGCTGATGACACTACTCAGGGGCTTGGATGTCAAAGAGCTATCGCTGCCCGAACTGACCGGGGAGTGGGAGCACAAGCTGCGCCAAATTGAAAATGGGTCCTTGTCTCGCCAAGATTTCATGCGAGAAATCGCACAAATGACAGAGCATATTGTCAGCCAGGCGAAGAATTACACCAACGACACCATTCCGGGCAACTATGCCACCCTAACTACGCCCTGCCCCAAGTGTGGGGCGGTCGTCAAAGAAAACTACCGCCGATTCGCATGCTCGTCTTGCGACTTTTCGATCTCCAAAATTCCGGGGGGCCGCGCATTCGAAATTCCTGAGGTGGAATCACTGCTGACCGATAGGGTGTTTGGCCCGGTCGATGGTTTTCGCAGCAAACTTGGCCGGCCTTTTATGGCCAGCCTAAAAATTACCGCGGAACACAAGCTTGAATTTGATTTTGGCAATGGCGGCTCTGAAGCAGATGCAGAGCCCGTTGATTTCAGTGGCTCGGAGTCTCTTGGGGCCTGCCCCAAATGCAAAGCATCGGTGTATGCCCACGGCACTTCATACGTCTGCGAAAAAAGCGTTGGGCCAGCACCCAGTTGTGACTTTAGAACCGGCATGATGATTCTCCAGCAAGCCATCTCAGCGGATCAGGTTAAAAAGCTGCTTGAATCCGGAAAAACCGATCTTTTAGATGGCTTTGTTTCTGCGCGCACGCGACGCAAATTTAAAGCGTTTTTGGTAAAGACTCCCGAAGGGAAAATTGGCTTTGAATTTGAGGCAAGGCCAACGAAATCGTCCAAGGCTTCAGCAGGCAAAAAAGCGGCGGCCTCCAAAACCCCCAAACCTTCTCGGTCCCGCGCAAGCAATAAGGCCGCTTAGTTTATTTTTGATTAATTACGCCTGAACGCACGTGGCCGGTTGGGCCCACAGCGGCACCCGATTCGCAATGCCGGGTCTGATCATCAAAGAAAAAGTCGGGCTCAAACTCTTTAAGAAAATCACCTTTATCCAGGCCGCCGAGAAACATCGCCTCATCGATCTCGATGTTCCAGTCAATCAAGGTGCGGACCGCCCGCTCATGGGCGGGCGCTGAGCGCGCGGTTACCAAGGCAGTACGAATGCGCATCGTCTGAGCATCGCGGGTTTCTTGCTGCAGCCTATGCAAGGCTTCTAGGAGCGGCTTAAACGGCCCGGGCGGTAACGGGGTTTCAGCCCGCTGCGCCTCGTGGGCTACAAAGGCATCTAAGCCCTCGGCCTGGTAAATCCGCTCTGCCTCGTCGCTAAACAACACCGCATCACCATCAAACGCGATTCGCAGTTCATTGGGGAAGTTTTCCTTGGCCCTGGTGGAGTGAGGATAAACGTGGGCGGCAGGATAGCCCGCCTGCAACGCATCTTCGACATCCGAACCATTTGCCGACAAAAACAAGTGGGCGCCCAGCGACTTTAAATACCGATAGGGCGAGCGGCCGCGCGTAAATACGCCGCGCTGAATCGGTAAGCCATGGCGCTGGGCAGACCTATACACTCGAAGACCCGACACCGGATCGTTGCGCGAGAGCATCACAATCTCGACGCGATGGTGGTCCGACCGATTAAACGCCAGCAGCTTCCTTACAAGAGAAAAGGCAACGCCGGGGTTTGCTGGGATCTGCAGCCGCTCGCTTTGCAGCCGCATATACGCCCGATCGTCTGCTTGCTCAAAAAGCCGGTTTTCCTCTTCAAAATCAAATAGCGCCCGCGAAGATAGAGCAATCACCAACTGATCAGAAAGATCGGCTGGCATTGAATGTGTCTTCTTTAGACATCAAGGTTGGCGACGCGCAGCGCATTGTCCTCAATGAATTGCCGTCGAGGCTCAACCTCTTCGCCCATTAGGGTTGTGAAAATACTGTCGGCCGCGATGGCATCTTCGATTTTGACTTGCAGTAGCGTTCGGCTTTCGATATTCATTGTGGTCTCCCAGAGTTGTTCTGGGTTCATCTCGCCCAAGCCTTTGTAACGCTGTTTGGTGAGCCCCCGCTCTGCTTCTGCCAGCAGCCATTGCATGGCTTGGCCGAAATCTCGCGCCTGACTTGACCTGGCTTGCTCGCCGCGGCCGCGAGAAACGGTTGTTCCGGGGGGCGCGGCGGTTTTCAAGACTGTGGCTGCCTGTGTCAGTGTTTTGTGGTCTTCGGTGTTAAGAAAATCGGCGTCCAGGGCCGATAGCCGAAGATTGCCGTGAAAGGGCCGCTCGACACGAAGCCGCCAACGTTCAGTCTGGCTATTAAATTCTGCAAAAACCCTTACTTGCTGATCTTGGTGGACCCTAACACCGGCCTGTTTTTGATTCATCCAAGATTGCAGAGCCTCCGCCGACTGGACCGCCCGATCGTTTGACGAAAGATCGAGGGTAATCCCGTCTAACACTGCCAGAAGGGCTTGCTCATCAATGATTTTAGAAAGCCGGGAGATCACTTCGTGGGCGGACAAGTAGAGCGGGGCCAGCTCAGATAATTTCAGCTGCTGAGATTGAGCACCAGGGGCAATTAGCTGTGCGTCTTGCAGGGCCAGCGACAGAAGGTATTCTTGAAGTTGGCTGTTGTCTTTAATGTAGCGCTCTTCTTTTCCGTGCTTAACTTTGTAAAGGGGTGGTTGAGCGATGTAAACATAGCCACGCTCAATTAATTCTGGCATCTGACGATAGAAAAAAGTCAGCAGCAGCGTTCGAATGTGTGAACCATCCACATCCGCATCCGTCATGATGATGATGCGGTGGTAACGAAGGCGGTCTGGGTTGTAATCGTCTTTGCCGATTCCTGTGCCCAGGGTTTGAATTAGTGTGATGATCTCTTGTGAAGCAAGCAGCTTGTCGAAACGGGCCTTTTCAACGTTGAGAATTTTTCCTTTTAGTGGAAGGATGGCCTGAAACTTCCGATCGCGGCCTTGTTTGGCGCTTCCGCCGGCTGAGTCGCCCTCAACCAAATAAAGCTCTGCTTTGGCCGGATCCCGCTCCTGGCAATCAGCCAGCTTTCCTGACAGTCCAAAAGACTCCAAAACCCCTTTTCTTCGTGTCATTTCACGGGCTTTTCGGGCAGCCTCGCGGGCCCGTGCCGCTTCGACTATTTTTCCACAAATGGTTCTTGCGTCATTCGGGTGTTCCAGCAAAAACTCTTCAAGGGCCTTGCCGACCACATCTTCCACCGGCTGACGCACTTCGCTCGATACCAGCTTGTCTTTGGTTTGAGAAGAAAACTTCGGTTCGGGTACCTTCACTGATAGCACACAAGTGAGCCCTTCTCGCATGTCGTCGCCACTGGTTTCAACTTTGGCTTTTTTGGCGAGGTCAGACTCCCCAATGTATTTGTTTAAAACGCGTGTCATGGCGGCCCGAAGGCCAGTTAGGTGTGTTCCGCCGTCGCGCTGGGGAATGTTGTTCGTGAAACATAAAACATTTTCGTTATAGCTATCGTTCCATTGCAATGCAGCCTCTACGGTAATTTGGTCTTTTTCAGCGCAGGCATAAAATATGTTGGAATGTAGGGTGGTTTTGGCTCGATTAATGTATTGAACAAAGCCCTGTACTCCCCCTGAAAACGCAAAATTTTCTTCTTTCGCCTCGCGTTGATCAACAAGTTTTATTTTGACGCCGTTGTTTAAAAAGCTCAGCTCTCTTAGTCTCTTTGCCAGAATATCGAAATGAAAATTAACCTGGCCAAAAATCTCTGAGCTTGCCAAAAAATGAACCTCGGTCCCCCGTCGGTCTGTCGGCCCAACAACCGAAAGCGGTGAAGTGCGCTCACCGGCTCGAAACTCCATAAAATGCGTTTGTCCATCTCGACGAATGGTGAGACGTAACCAGTCGGATAATGCATTCACCACCGACACCCCTACGCCGTGTAAGCCGCCAGATACCTTATAGCTGTTTTGATCAAACTTTCCGCCCGCATGGAGTTCGGTCATGACAATTTCTGCGGCCGATCGGCCAAGCTCATCGTCTTTGTGAATCGCCGTTGGTATTCCTCTGCCGTTATCGATTACTGAGATTGAGTTATCGGTATGAATCGTCACCACAATGTCATCGCAATGTCCTGCTAACGCTTCATCAATTGCGTTGTCAACCACTTCGAACACCATATGATGCAAGCCGCTTCCATCGTGCGTATCGCCAATATACATGCCGGGCCGCTTACGCACCGCCTCTAGGCCTTTGAGCATTTTAATAGAGTCGGCCCCATATCCTTGGGACTGATCGAGCGTTTCGTGTTCCTGCATTACGGTGACCTTTGTGCTAGTGACAAAATAATGTTGGTTGATTGGTGTCTAAATTCTCATTGGCATGACAACGTATTTGAAATCCGGGTCGCTTTCAGAGGTGATCAAGGCGCTGGCATTTGAATCTTGTAGAGTGATTTGTACTGTGTTGCTTCTAAGGTTTGATAAGACATCAATTAAATACTGAACATTGAATCCGATATCCACCGACTCTCCGCTGTAATCGACCTCGATATCATCTGAGGCTTCCTCTTGTTCGGCATTGGTAGAAGATATTTTGAGCGACCCGATCGACAGGGTAAGTCGTACCCCTTTGAATTTATCCGTCGTTAAAATTGCTGCTCTTTGCAGGGCGCCCAAAAATTGTTCGCGCTGAATTGATACAATTTTTTGGTGCTGGGCCGGTATAACGCGTTGATAGTCTGGAAATTTTCCTTCAATTAATTTAGAAAGAAGCTCTACCTGACCGAACCGAAACCGGGCCTGGTTTGAAGCGAGATCAATGGTTACCGGACTATCAGAATCGTCCAGCAATCGTTGGCATTCAATGATAGCTTTTCGCGGAATAATAACCTCTTGACGCTCACCGTCGATGTTGATCTGTACCTCTTTAGAGCCCTGGGTAACAGCACTGAACGCCAGCCGATGCCCATCGGTTGCAACAGCTTTTAAACTCGATTGATCAATCACCAATAACAATCCGTTTAAATAATATCGAATGTCTTGTTGCGCCATTGCGAAATGGACAAGGTGCAACAGTTGCTTGAGAGTTCGCTGCGGGAGCGTAATGCTTGCCGGGTATTGATCAGCCGATACAACAGTTGGGAAATCTTCGGCCGGCAGAGTCTGCAGACTAAATTTTGCCTTACCTTGGGCAAGCGATAGTTTTTTATTGGTGTACGAAACTGTAATCTCGGGCTGGTCTGGCAAGGCTCGCAAGATGTCCAGGAGCTTTCTTGCTGCAACCGTGGTGGACAATGGCTCATCCCCGGCTGCCATCTCGGAAGAGGTGCGAATTTGCATTTCAATATCTGTCGAGCAGAAAGAAATTGTTTGCTGGTTCTTGCTGATCAGTACATTTGACAGGATGGGTAAGGTATGTCGTCGCTCGACAATTCCGGTGACTGTCTGCAGTGGTTTCAGTAAGGCATCTCGCTGAGCTTTGATTAGAATCATGATAAAAAATTAGGTTTAGTAGATAAGGAGTGAAGATTCTGTGGATAAGTAAGCTGGCCCAATACGAGCGATGCCGGGCCGGTGATTGCAAACCTGGGGATAACTTTTGAATAAGCTATTGGGATTGTGAACAACGCATAGAGAGTGCGTTAAATACATTGGGTTGTTGGCGGATGTACTGGCGTTATTCACAGCTTATCCACGAAGTTGTTGTTCAAGGACGTGCAGCTGATGATTAAGCTCAGCGTTGCGTAAGCGCAGGTCAGAAATCTTCTTCACGGCATGAAGCACCGTGGTGTGGTCACGGCCACCGAATAAGTCACCAATTTCTGGGAAGCTTTTTTGGGTCAACTCTTTGGCGAGGTACATCGCGATCTGGCGGGGGGTGGCAATGTTTGCTGGTCTTCGTTTGCTATACATGTCGGCGACTTTGATGTTGTAGAAGTTGGCGACAGATTTTTGAATGTTTTCGACTGAAATTAAAGTTTTTTGTAAAGACAAGATGTCTTTCAGGGCTTCTCGTACCGTTTCATTGGAAGGCGCGCAGCGATGAAAATCGCAGTACGCAACAACCTTTTTAAGGGCGCCTTCAAGCTCTCGAACATTGGAGCGAAGCTGCTTCGCAATAAAAAAGGCCTCCTCTTCCGGTAGGGCGAAAGACTCTATTTCGGCCTTTTTCATAAGAATAGCCACCCGCATTTCAAGCTCAGGCGGCTCAATGGCAACAGTAAGACCAGAGGAAAATCGCGTTAGCAGTCTTGGGTTGATTTCCCCAAGTTCTGTTGGATAGGTATCGCTGGTGATAATAATTTGCTTTTGCGCCGCAATCAGCGCCTCAAAAGCATAAAAGAACTCTTCTTGTGTCCGTTGCTTGCCAGCGAAGAATTGAATGTCATCGATTAACAGCAAATCAAGCGAGTGGTAATAGCGTTTAAACTCATCAAAAGATTTGCGTTGATAGGCTTTAACAACGTCAGATACATAGGCTTCAGCGTGTATGTATCGGGCCCTGGCGTTTGTGTTGCGACGAACAAGTGCGTTGCCGACAGCATGAATGAGGTGGCTTTTACCAAGGCCCACCCCGCCATAAATGAAAAGTGGGTTGTAGCCTTTGCCTGGATTGTCGGCGACTTGTAGTGCCGCAGCGCGGGCAAGTTGGTTGGCTTTTCCAAGAACAAATGTTTCAAAAGTCCACTCGGCATTGAGGCGGTTTTGTGTGGCCGCCTGGCCGGAGGCGGAGTTTGAAGCCTGTGGTTGGGGCGCCGCCACTTCCGGGGTGGGGGCGAGCACCGGTTTTTGGTGGCCGGGCTGGATTGGTTGGCCGTTGATCTCAATCTCGAGCTCAACCGGCGTGCCGAGATGATTTGACCACCAGGCGCTGAGCGCAGAAGAAAATTGGTTTTTTGCCCAGCTTTGTTTAAATCGTGTGGGCGCCGACAAGACGACGCGGCTGCTCTGGCCGTTTTGGTCAATACGTAGCAATGCGAGCGGCTTAAACCAAGTCTGGAATTGCTGTCCCGGCAATTCCCGCTCAAAGTGCAAAAGGCAGTCTTGCCACAGCGATTCCATGGTCAGATTTTACCGGATAACCGGAGTTATCCACAGGCATGGCCGAAACCAAAGGTGGCCCCGCCACGGGCTTTCTTTTATACTGTGCGGTTATTCTGAAATCCCGTGTTGGGACAGAACATTAGCTTGGAACATAACGATGAAACGAACCTTTCAACCCTCTGTTGTGCGCCGAAAAAGAACCCACGGCTTTCTTGTTCGGATGAAGACTCGTAGCGGTCGGGCTGTTATTCGAGCCCGTCGCGCCAAGGGCCGTAAGCGCCTGTCGGTCTAGCGCTGATCAGCCTGTGGGCTGATGAAGGCTAGGCCCTTTGATGAGCGGGCGGGACTTTCGTTTGCGGACCCCCGAGGAATTTCGTCGGGCCCTGCGGTCGCGGCCTGTTGCCAGGAGCCCCAGCGTGGCCATTCACCGAATAGCGCTCAATGACGGTTTCAGGCTTGGGTTTGTCGTACCAAAAAAACTAATCCGGCAGGCCAACCAACGAAACCGGATAAAACGCTGGTCTCGAGAGTTGTTCAGAGAGCACTTAATGAGAACCCTAGACTTTTGCCCCAAATTGCCGCCATTTGCGGTCGTGGTTCGTTTGGTTGGTGCTGTCAGTCCCGGCTGGGCGGCGTCGCGTGGTTCGGGGCGAGAAGAGCTTCGGCAGCTTTTCCAGCAAGCAGTGATGGCGTTGGCTGGGACGCCCACCGCATCGGACCGTTCGTGAGGGTCCCCCGGCTTTTTTTGTTAGGGGTCACAGCCATCCGGCTGTACCAATGGACCCTTCGGCCAATCATTGGTCCAAGATGTCGCTTTTTGCCGCACTGCTCTGATTATGCGATCGAAGCGCTCCAAGAACACGGCCTTTTATCTGGGTCGTGGTTGAGCGCGAAACGGCTTTGTCGATGCCATCCTTGGTGTCGTGGCGGCCTTGATCCTGTGCCGCGTCAACATCATCGCAAACCCCTGACCTCCCCTGCTGAATAGCCTAAAAATATGATGGATACTCGTCGCGCAATTCTTTGGATTATTTTTTCCATGAGCCTTTTGTTGCTCTGGGATGCTTACATGAAGCATTCGGGACAGGGCTCATTTTTTGGTGGGCCGGTCGTTACCAGTCCCACCCCTGAAAAATCAAGCAGCACCGCAACAACTGGCGGGCCGGCGCCCACCCCCACAGCAGCACCCAAGGCGGACTCCACGACAATCCCGAGCGCGCCCAAGACACTGTCGCCAGCAGCCCAAACGATCGGCCCTGGGCCGGCTGTCACACCTGCGTCGGGCCCAGAGAGGGCAACGCTTGCAAACAACGACATTGAGCTCGACATCGATTTGCAGGGTGCCCGCATTGTGCGCGCGATTCTGCGGGACCAAATCTCAGAGGCCTATGACGGTCAGCGCGTGGTGTTGTTTGATCTTGCCGCTTCGCGTCGATACGAGGCACAGTCGGGGTTGGTCGGGCAGTCCGCCGCGCAGGTGGCCTTTCCGAATCACACTTCGTTATTTAAAAGAGGGCCTCTACGTGACGACCTAGATCCAAAGCGGCACTTGGTGTTGGTGTCCGAGTCGGGGGGCTTGAAGCTCACCAAAACATTTTCGCTGGACGAAAAAGGCCATACGGTTCGCGTCGCACACACAGTGCAGAATACAGGCGCTGACGCATTGGCGCCGATGATTTATCTACAACTCATGCGTGGCGGTGATCGGCCCCCCGGAGAAAGCCAGTTCTATCAAACCTTTATGGGTCCGGCAGTCTTTACCCAAGAAGGAAAATTCCAGAAAATCGATTTTTCCGAAATTGAAAAAAACAAAGCAACTTATGTAAAAAATGCGAACGACGGCTGGTTCGGCATTATTCAGCATTATTTTGTAAGCGCATGGATTCCAAAAAACGATGCGCCCCGCGAGTTCTACACGCGCCGCATTGAAACAAACCTCTACAGCATCGGGCTGATTCAGGCCCTGCCCTCAATTGCTCCGGGGGCCCAACAGACCCACGAGGCGACGCTATATGCCGGGCCTCAGCTGCAGAGCGTTTTGGAAAAGCTGGCGCCAGGCCTGGAGTTGGTTGTCGATTATGGTTGGCTAACATTTCTTGCCAAACCGATTTATTGGCTTCTCGAACAGCTGCACGGTTTTGTGGCCAATTGGGGCTGGGCAATTGTGCTGCTGACGATCATCATTAAGCTGATCTTCTATCCACTATCAGCGGCCAGCTACAAATCGATGGCGAAGATGAAAGCAGTCACGCCGCGTCTTATGAAATTGCGCGAGCTTTATGCCAACGACAAAGCCAAGCTGAACCAGGCCATGATGGAGCTTTATAAAACAGAGAAAATCAACCCCCTGGGGGGCTGCCTGCCGATTCTTGTCCAAATTCCAGTATTTATTGCCCTGTACTGGGTGTTATTGGCCAGCGTAGAGATGCGCAACGCGCCATGGGTCGGTTGGATTACAGATTTGTCGGTTCCTGATCCCTATTTTATTTTGCCTATCGTTATGGCCATCACGATGTTTATTCAGACCAAACTGAATCCGCCGCCACCCGACCCAATTCAGGCGAAGGTAATGATGGCAATGCCGATTGTTTTTTCGGTGTTCTTTTTCTTTTTCCCGGCGGGCTTGGTGCTGTATTGGCTTGTGAACAACGTGCTGTCGATTGCTCAGCAGTGGGCAGTGATGAGACAGATTGAGCGGGCTGCGGCGGCTCACCGCTAGCCGTGGGGCGCCAATGGGTCTGACGTAGAGCATTGGCGAGCTGAGGTGTTGCAAGACACGATTGTTGCGATCGCAACCGCCGCCGGGAAGGGTGCGGTCGGCATTGTGCGTGTCTCTGGCCCCGCAACACGCAGCATCATGCTGGAAGTCTGTGGTAGGGCGCTGATTGCCCAGCGTGCCACTCATCTCGCCTTTCTTGATGGGCGAGGCAATCCAATCGACGATGGACTTGCTATTTTTTTTTCGGGTCCAAACTCTTACACCGGCGAGGATGTCCTTGAGCTTCAGGGCCACGGCGGCATCGGCGTGCTCTCGGCAGTTCTAAATCGATGCCTTTCGGTTCAGCCAGAGGCAGGACGCCCGATAGGCCGGATTCGTCTCGCAGAGCCGGGAGAGTTTACGCGTCGCGCATTTCTGAATGACAAGCTTGACCTTGCCCAGGCGGAGGCGGTTGCGGATCTTATCAATGCTGGATCAGAGCGGGCAGCCCAGAGTGCTTTGGCCTCATTGCGGGGGGCTTTTAGCCAAGCCGTCGAAGGCTTACAGCAGAGGTTGATTGATTTACGCGTGCGTGTAGAGGCCTGCCTTGATTTTCCGGAAGAAGATCTTGAGTTCATTGAGCGCGAGGGCGTGGCGCAGCGGCTGCTGGAAATTCAGGCCGGCCTGAAGGAAACCTTGTTGGCCGCCCAGCAGGGCGCAGCCTTGCGTGACGGCCTGCGGGTGGTCTTGGTGGGCGCGCCGAATGTGGGTAAATCGTCCCTGTTAAATGCCCTCTCAGGCGAAGAGGTTGCGCTGGTCACTGAGATCGCCGGCACAACCCGCGACCGCATTGTTCAAGAGATTGTCTTGCAAGGCCTGGTGATTCATATGGTGGACACCGCGGGCCTGCGGCAGACCCGGGACGCGGTTGAGCAGTTGGGCATCGCGCGCACTTGGCAGGAGGTTGAGCAGGCCCAGGCCGTATTGCTGGTGCGCGATGCAAGCGGCGAAATTGCCGTCGACCGAGAACTGGAGGCTCGGGTTCTAGGGCGTGTGCCGGCCATGTGTCAGGTGATCGAAGTCAACAACAAGACTGATTTGTTGCCGGCGAAAAGAGCGGCACCACCTCTGATCCTAGAGACCAATGCTGCAGTCAAAGGCTCCGTCATGATCTCTTCGAAAACTGGTCAGGGCCTGGATCAATTGCGCGCTATGTTGATTGAGGTTGCTGGCTTAAGCGAGCAGCCTGCAGTTGGGGTTTTTTCGGCGCGGACGCGCCATCTTCGGGCCCTGCTTCAGGCCCAGGCCGCCCTGCTTGTGGCCGAGTCGAATCTTCACCAACAACAGCTTGAATTATTGGCCGAATGTTTAGGCCGGGCGCAAGGCCATCTTGCTGAAATTACTGGGGAGTTTTCTGCTGACGATTTGCTTGGTGAAATCTTTGGGAGTTTTTGTATTGGCAAATAGCCAGCCTGGCGGTCGCGCTCAGGCTGGTTTTTCGGGTTGTTCTTCAAACCGGCCGGCAGCGGTATTTTTCTGGACTCGGTCAGCGGGAAATATTTTTCCGTTCATTGCGATATAGGTGCCGGACGGCAGAAACTGAACTGCAGCACAGGCGAATCCAAAATTAAATAGGGCATCGGATTGCCCAAGGCTTGCGGGAATCATGGCGCCAGTGAAGACGATTGTTTGATGTTCTTTGCGATGCAGCATTGTCGTTCTGGCGCTCTCGGCCATGGTGTCGGTGCCGTGCAAAACAACGAGCTTTGATTCCGGGACTTGGGCGATTTTTTGTGCCAGGTGTTGGCGGTCTCGATCGACCATTTCAAGGCTGTCGATCAGCATGACGGTCTCTGCCCGCCAAGGGGCGGTGATTCTGCAGCGCTTAGCCCAGTCGGCGACTCGAGATCGGTCAAAGCCCAGCCGGCCCGCCTCGGGGAGATAAATCTTTTCAATTGTTCCCCCGCAACTCAGGAAAACCAAGGGTTCATGAATGGCCATAGCGGACAGGCTGGAATGTTAAAATTTGCACAATGCGCAATCATGGCACCAAACATTAGCGTGCCTACATAAAAACACAACATCATGCAGAACGCTATCCCAGAGTACGTTAAACACCGGGGGCTCATTCAGTGGGTCCAAACGATTGCTGCCAAGACGAAACCTGACCGAATCGTGTGGTGCGATGGTTCCGCAGAGGAGTCCGATCGGCTGTGCCAGGAGATGGTGAAGGCGGGCACGCTAAAGCGACTGAACGCCACCAAGCGGCCCAATTCTTTTCTTGCCTGGTCGGACCCGTCTGATGTGGCGCGGGTTGAGGACCGCACTTTTATTTGCACCGATCGACAGGAGGATGCTGGTCCAACGAATAATTGGATGGCGCCAGTCGACATGCGCCAGACGCTCGACGGCCTCTTTGAGGGCTGCATGCAGGGCCGCACGATGTACGTCATCCCATTTTCGATGGGGCCGCTCGGATCGCCGATCGCACACATCGGAGTCGAGATCTCTGACTCGCCCTATGTTGTGGTCAACATGCGGCTGATGACCCGCATGGGCCGCGCTGTCTACGATGTGCTTGGGGCCTCAGGCGAATTTGTCCCCTGTGTGCATTCGGTCGGAATGCCCCTGGCCAAGGGCGCACGCGATGTGAGCTGGCCATGTAATGCAACGAAGTACATCGTTCACTTTCCTAAAACGCGGGAAATTTGGTCTTATGGATCGGGTTACGGCGGCAATGCGCTGCTGGGCAAAAAATGCTTTGCATTACGTATTGCTTCATCAATGGGCCGCAAAGAGGCCGAGTCCGGTGCGGCAGGCTGGCTCGCAGAGCACATGCTGATTCTTGGGGTGCAGGCCCCCTGGGGAAGAAAGTATCACGTTGCCGCCGCCTTTCCATCAGCTTGTGGAAAAACAAACTTCGCGATGCTGATCCCTCCGCAAGGGCTGGATCAGGGTGGTTGGAAGATCACCACAATTGGCGATGACATTGCATGGATCAAGCCGGATGCAGAGGGCCGGCTGCGCGCGATTAATCCGGAGAATGGTTATTTTGGCGTTGCCCCTGGCACCAACGAAAAGACCAATTTCAACTGTATGGCATCGCTGAAAGAAAACGTGATCTTTACCAATGTCGCGCTCACCGATGACGGAGATGTCTGGTGGGAGGGCATGGGCACCCCACCTGCCCATTGCCTGGATTGGCAGGGCCGTGATTGGACTCCGGAGATCGCGAAGGCCGAGGGCACAAAAGCGGCGCATCCGAATGCCCGTTTTACCGTCTCTGCGGCTCAGAATCCGGTCATCGATGCCGAATGGGATAACCCACAGGGTGTTGTGATTGATGCCTTTATTTTTGGTGGCCGGCGCTCGACGACCGTGCCGCTGGTGACCGAGGCCCGCAACTGGGAAGAGGGCGTCTACATGGCGGCGACCATGGGTTCTGAGACTACCGCAGCCGCAGCCGGACAGCAGGGCGTGGTGCGCAGAGACCCATTTGCGATGCTGCCTTTTTGTGGCTACAACATGGCCGAGTATTTTTTGCACTGGCTTGAGTTGGGCACAAAGCTGGGCCATCGTGGCGCGTCGCTGCCGAAGATTTTTTGCGTGAATTGGTTTAGGACAGACGAGCAGGGCCGCTTTGTTTGGCCTGGCTTCGGAGAGAACGCCCGGGTCTTAAAGTGGATGCTTCAACGCATTGAGGGCAGGGCGCAGGGCGCCGAGCATGTGTTTGGCATCACCCCGCGCTATGAAGATATCGATTGGACTGGGCTGACCTTTTCTGCTGATCAGTTTTCTCGTATTACTGCGATCGATGGAAAATCATGGCAAGAGGAGTTTGCTCTACACACAGAACTTTTTGAGAAGCTGCGCCATGGTCTTCCAGCCGCGCTCCTGAAAACGAAGTCTGTTTTTGAGTCTCGGCTTGAGCAGCGTCTCGCTGCTTAATCTTTAAGTAATCGCTGATACTCCTGGGCCACAGTGACATCGCGTGGCCCCGCTTTAACGCGTATGCCATCACCAGCCCTGACTCGGCCCTCCTGAACGACCGCGGCATACCAGCCCGACAACCCGTTTTGCATCATGAGCTTGGCGGCGACATTGGAGCGCATTCTTGCATTGAATTTGTAGCAGGGCTCACGTGGCTTGGTCACACGCAGGATGAGTTCCTGACCCATTTCTAAAACATCGCCAATCCAGAGTTGGGATTCCAGTAGGCCCTGGATACATAAATTTTCTCCGACCGTACCGAAACAATGTTCTTGGTCGGCAAGCCAGGGATAGGCGGTCTTCCAAAAATCGTAGTGTTCAATGGGATAGCAGTAGATCGCCTTATCAATTCCACCATGAACGCTGAGGTCGGCCTGCTCGTCATCGGCAAGCCCCAAGGTGCCGCAGCTGATGAAGGCGGGTGACCCCAGAGTGCTTATCGCTGATTTGTGAATGCCCGAAGCGACCCGATGCAGCTCGGGGTTGGCATGCTCACGCCGAATCAAAATGGGCTTTACTTTTCCGGCGCAGACCGCAATCAGTTGCGGATTTTTTTGGTTAGACATGGTTGCCTTTTGCCTCAGTGATTCATTAAGGAGGGCTGGGCCTGCTCCTGCTGGCTTGCCAGTCGATCCGCCAATGCGATGGCCGCAAGCAGGGAGCCAGGATCTGCAATCAGCTGTTCGGCAATATCAAAGGCGGTTCCGTGATCAACGCTGGTTCGAATAAAGGGCAGGCCGAGTGTCATGTTGACACCCTGGTCCAGGCCCAGATACTTGATCGGAATTAAGCCCTGGTCGTGGTATTGGGCGATGACGACATCGAATTCTTTGGCCTGGCGGGCCCGCATGAATACGGTGTCGCCCGGCCAGGGCCCCGAGACATCGACCCCCAGGCTTTTTGCCTGCGCTACTGCGGGCCCAATGATGTCCAGGTCTTCGCGGCCAAATAGGCCGGCTTCGCCTGCATGCGGATTCAAGCCCGCCACCGCGATTCTTGGTGCGGCTACCCCAAGCTGTTGGCAAGCGCTTTGCGCCAGCAAGACAGTCTGCACGAGGTCCCGGACGTTCAGGCTGTCGATCATGTCTTTGAGCGCGACATGCACCGAGTTCAGCACCACCTTGAGTTCGGGGTTGACGAGCATCATGCGGACGGCGGGCGGAGCGGATGGGCTTGAGAGTTCTGCCAGCATCTCTGTGTGGCCTGGCCAGTCATGACCGGCAAGGGCTAGAGACTCTTTCTGAATGGGGGCGGTTACCAGTCCCGCTGCTTCACGAAACATGCACCGGCTGACCGCCTGACGGATCGATTCAAATCCGGCCTGACCAGCACTTTTTCCCACCTTTCCAATTGAAATTTCTTCTTTTTTCCATTTAACAGGGACAAAATCAATATTTTCAGTGGATATTTTTAACTTTTTACCTAGATGACCGAACCATTCTGGATCCCCGGCCACAAGCAAGGGCCGGGCTGCCGCAGAGCTACCGAGCCAGCTTGTGACTGCCTTCAGCACGACCTCTGGTCCGATGCCTGCGGGGTCTCCGGATGTCACAATTAAGGGTTTCATACGACGATGCTAGCAAGAAGGCCTGTTTTGTCGGCAAAAACAGCCTCTTTTATTGAAAAAATTCTAAATGTGGCCTGAATTCGGAGCGGCGGGTGGCCCTGAGGGCGGCGTGTTGCTGATCCTGGGCCTGGCGGCTTTCGTTGCCGGACTGGTCGATGCTGTTGTCGGTGGGGGCGGCCTAATTTCGGTGCCCGCACTATTTTCCTTCGTTCCCAATGGCTCAGCTGGCGCCCTTTTGGGGACGAACAAGATTTCATCAGTGTCCGGCACTGTCTTTGCTGCCTATCGGTATGCCCGGGGGGTCCGCCTGGACTGGAATCCCCTAGTACCAGCGTTGGCGGGGGCTTTGGTGTTTTCGTGGCTTGGTGCTGCTGCCGTGAGCCTTCTTCCGCGGGCCTTTGCGCAGCCTTTGGTCTTGGTGATGCTGGTGTTGGTGGCCTACTCGACCCTGCGCTGGCGAGAGATGGGCGCAAATCACGCGCCACGGCATTCTGTGGGGGTGCAGCGTTGGATGGGGCTTTTGGCGGGCGCGGTGCTCGGTTTTTATGATGGATTTTTTGGCCCGGGCACGGGCGCTTTTTTAGTCTTCATCTTTGTGCGCTTCTTTGGTTATGATTTCCTACATGCTTCAGCTTCCAGCAAGCTGATTAATCTCACCACGAACCTGGCCGCGCTGGCTTTTTTTGTTCCGGCGGGCGAGTTTTTTCTGGTTGCCGCTATCGTGATGGCGGTCTGTAATGTCGTCGGCGCCTTGATCGGAACTTCGCTGGCTGTTTTAAAGGGAAGCGGCTTTGTCCGACGCTTTTTTCTTGTGCTGTTGTTTGTCCTGATCCTGAAAATGGGGTGGGGCACTTTGGAGATACTGATATGAATTCACCCCAACACCACCTTGGACAAGCCATGGTGGGCAACTGGATTAATGGCCGGGCCTCTGGCAGCCCAAACCGGGCGGCCCCTGTATTTAATCCTGCAACAGGCGAGATCGCTCGCGAGGTGTTGCTGTCCTCAGCTGATGAGACTCATCGCGCGATCGAGTCCGCGTCGGCCGCTTTTGTGGGCTGGGCAGCCACGCCGCCCGTGAAGCGGGCCCGGGTGATGTTTGCGTTTAAGGCCTGGATGGAACGCAATATGGATGTCCTTGCCCATGCGATCACTGCCGAGCATGGCAAGACCTTCGATGACGCCAAGGGCGAGGTCCAGCGTGGGCTTGAAGTGGTTGAGTTCGCCTGTGGCATTCCGCACTTGATGAAGGGGGAGTACACCGAGCAGGTCGGCGCGGGCATTGATGCCTGGAGTATGCGTCAGCCGATTGGTGTCTGTGTTGGCATTACGCCGTTTAATTTTCCCGTGATGGTGCCGTGCTGGATGTTTCCGGTTGCGATTGCCTGCGGCAATAGTTTCGTGCTGAAGCCCTCCGAGCGCGACCCCTCTCCCTCGCTAATGATGGCGCAGGGCTTAAAAGAGTGCGGCCTTCCTGATGGTGTATTCAATGTCATTCAAGGCGACAAAGAGGCCGTTGAAGCACTGCTGTCTCACCCCAAGGTTGCGGCGGTAAGTTTCGTCGGATCCACACCGATCGCAAAACTTGTTCACGAGACCGCATCACGCCATGGTAAGCGTGTTCAGGCTCTTGGCGGCGCGAAGAATCACCTTGTGGTGATGCCCGATGCGGACCTGGATCAGGCGGTGGATGCGTTGATTGGTGCAGCCTACGGATCCGCGGGGGAGCGCTGCATGGCGATTTCTGTGGCAGTAGCGGTGGGCAGCGTGGCCGATGCGTTGATTGCAAAGGTCGCCGAAAAAGCCAGAGCGATTCGCGTTGCGCCGGGCGGCCAGCAGGGGGCCGAGATGGGCCCGCTGGTCACCGGTGCGCACCTTGAAAAAGTTCGCGGCTATGTGGATGCAGGTGTTGCGGAGGGCGCAGCCTTGGTGGTCGATGGGCGTGGACTAAAAGTTGCCGGCCATGAGAGCGGTTTTTACATTGGCCCCTGTCTTTTTGACCACGTGAAACCCTCGATGAAGATTTATCGCGAAGAGATTTTTGGTCCGGTGCTGAGTGTCGTGCGTGTGAAAAATTTTGATGAGGCCCTTGCGCTCATTCATGATCATGCATTCGCAAACGGGGTTGCGCTCTTTACACGGGACGGCGATAGCGCCCGAGAATTTGCTTCGCGTATTCAGGTTGGAATGGTTGGCATCAACGTGCCGATTCCGGTGCCGATGGCGTTTCACTCCTTCGGCGGCTGGAAGGATTCGCTTTTTGGCGATCATCATATTCACGGGCCGGAGGGCGTGCGGTTTTACACGCGCTACAAGGCGATTACTCAGCGGTGGCCAACTGGAATTCGATCGGGGGCGGAGTTTGTTATGCCGACAATGAAATGAAGATGAAGACGCAGGGATATATCAATGGCCGCTGGGTGGCCGCAAAGTCGGGCCGGGAGTTCGATGTGTTGAATCCGGCCAATGGCGAGAAGATCGCAAGTGTTGCAAATATGGGCCGTGAGGACACACTCGAGGCAATTGCCGCCGCCCATGCGGCCTTTGCTGGCTGGAGGTCCAAGACAGCAAAAGAGCGTAGTAGCCGTGTTCGCGCATGGTACGAGTTAATTCTGCAGCACGCCGATGAGCTGGCGATGCTCATGACGACCGAGCAGGGCAAGCCCTTGGCGGAGGCCAAGGGTGAGGTGATTTATGGCGCCTCGTTTGTTGAGTGGTTTGCTGAAGAGGTGAAGCGGTCCTATGGTGATGTCATTCCATCGCCCGCATCCGGCCGGAAGCTGCTGGTGTTTAAAGAGCCGATCGGGGTGGCGGCAGCGATTACGCCATGGAATTTTCCTCTCGCGATGATTACTAGAAAGTGTGCGCCTGCTATCGCTGCAGGATGCACGGTTATTGCAAAACCAGCGGAGGCGACCCCGCTTACCGCGCTTGCCTTGGCCGACCTTGCGGAGCAGGCAGGCATACCCGCCGGGGTATTTAACGTGGTGGTCGGAGATGCCGCAGCCGCCCCAGAAATCGGTCTCGTGCTCTGCCAAGACACTCGGGTCAAAAAAGTGTCCTTTACGGGGTCGACTGAGGTGGGCCGTATTTTGCTGCGGCAGTCCGCGGATACGGTCAAGAAACTTTCGCTGGAGCTCGGCGGCAATGCGCCATTTATTGTGTTCGATGATGCTGACATTGACGCAGCAGTCGAGGGCGCCATGGCCTCGAAATATCGCAACGCCGGACAGACGTGCGTATGCGCGAATCGCATCTACGTGCAGGACGGCGTTTACGACAGCTTCGCGCGAAAGCTCTCAGAGAAGGTCGCCCAGCTTCGCGTGGGGCCCGGAGTTCAGCCGGGCGTTCAGGTCGGACCGCTGATCGAGGCTGCGGCTTTGGAGAAAGTGCAAAGCCATGTCTTGGATGCGGTATCGGGCGGCGCCAAAGTGCTGGTGGGCGGCAAGCCCCATTCGCTGGGCGGCTTATTTTTCGAGCCGACCGTGTTGTCCGAGGTAAAGCCTTCGATGCTGATCTCTCGGGAAGAGACTTTCGGCCCTGTGGCCCCGCTGTTTCGATTTAAAACGGAAGAAGAGGCCGTTGCGATGGCCAATAACACCGAATATGGGCTAGCGGCCTATTTTTATTCTCGAGATGTTGGCCGCATCTTCAGGGTCTCCGAGGCCCTGGAGTCCGGCATGGTCGCAGTCAATACGGGAAACTTTTCGACAGAGGTCGGACCTTTCGGCGGCGTGAAGCAGTCAGGCCTGGGCCGCGAGGGCTCGAAATACGGGCTTGATGAGTATTTAGAAATTAAATTCGTTACGATTGCCGGACTTTAAGTCTCGGCAATTCGCTCGGGCCTCGTCGGCCCCTGAGGTGGGGCCGATGTTTCACGTGAAACAATGATTTTTCCTAAAAATTTCGACGTCATTGTGGTCGGTGGCGGCCATGCAGGCACCGAGGCGGCCCTTGCTGCAGCTCGGATGGGCTGCGCTACGCTGCTGTTGACCCATAGCCTAGAGACCCTCGGGCAGATGTCGTGTAATCCGTCGATTGGGGGCATTGGCAAGGGCCATTTGGTCAAAGAAATTGACGCCCTGGGCGGTGTAATGGCGATTGCGACAGACGAGGCCGGAATCCAATTTCGCATTCTCAACAGCTCCAAGGGCCCAGCGGTCCGCGCAACTAGGGCACAGGCGGACCGCGTTTTATACCGAAAGGCGATCCGAAGTCGGCTTGAGGCGCAGCAAAATCTCTGGCTTTTCCAGCAGGCGGCAGACGATATCTTGGTAGAGGCCGACCGGGTCTCGGGGGTACGAACCCAGTCGGGCATTGAATTTAGGGGCCATAAGGTCGTGCTGACGGCCGGCACCTTCTTGGACGGAAAAATCCATATCGGGCTGGAAAATCACCCGGGGGGCAGGGCGGGGGACCCGCCTTCGATCCGGCTTTCCGCCCGCTTGAAGGAGTTGAAACTGCCCCAGGGCCGGCTCAAGACTGGCACTCCGCCAAGGATTGATGGCCGCACAATTAATTATTCGGTGCTGGCAGAGCAGCCCGGGGATTCATCGCCCATCCCGGTCTTTTCCTTTATGGGAAATCCGGCCATGCACCCGCAGCAGTTGCCCTGCTGGATTACCCACACCAACTCAGAGACTCACGACATTATTCGGTCGGGCCTGGATCGTTCGCCGATGTTTGCCGGCGTGATTGAAGGGGTCGGCCCGCGTTACTGCCCCTCAATCGAGGACAAGGTTCATCGCTTTGCGGATAAGGCCTCCCACCAGATTTATCTCGAACCCGAGGGTCTGACGACCCATGAGGTCTATCCCAACGGTATTTCAACAAGCCTTCCCTTCGACGTTCAGCTGGCCCTTGTTCGGTCGATGCGAGGCCTTGAAGAGGCCCATATCCTGCGGCCGGGCTATGCCATTGAATACGATTATTTTGACCCCCGTGGCCTAAAGCCATGGCTCGAGACCAAGCCAATTTCGGGCTTGTTTTTTGCCGGCCAAATTAACGGGACTACTGGCTATGAGGAGGCGGCAGCCCAGGGGCTCTTGGCGGGCCTTAATGCAGCACTTCAGGTTTTGCAGCGGGGCCCCTGGGTGCCGGCTCGGCATGAGGCCTACCTGGGTGTTTTGGCTGACGATCTTGTCACCCGAGGCGTGACCGAGCCCTACAGAATGTTTACGAGCCGGGCGGAGTACAGGCTGAGTCTGCGCGAGGACAATGCAGACCTGCGGCTGACCGAGGCTGGCCGACGGATGGGCCTAATCGGCGAGTCTCAGTGGCAGGCATTTTGCGAAAAGCGGGATTTAATCGAAAGCGAGTCAGCGCGGCTGCGCGAGGCGCTGGTCGGGCCAAAGCGCTTCCCGATGAGCAGTCTTGAGGCGGTGGTCTCGGCCGGCCTGGATCGAGAGATCACTGCAATGGAGCTGCTGAAGCGGCCTGAGGTCCGATGGCAGGATCTGGCCGCATTGGTCGACCATCAGGGCCAGATGCCCTTGCGGCCCCCTGTGGAGCTGCCAGTCCCGGTCGTAGAGCAAGTTGAAATTCAGGCTAAATATTCGGGCTACATAGCCCGCCAGCAGGATGAAGTGGCCCGCAATCAGGCCCAGGAGAGATCCAGCATCCCCGAAGCCATGGACTATGGGGCGGTCCGCGGTCTGTCGATTGAGGTTCGGCAAAAGCTTGAGACTATTCGGCCCACGACACTTGGCCAGGCGGCTCGAATCTCGGGGGTGACACCCGCGGCCATTTCTCTGCTGTGGATCCATCTCAAGCGCTTGCGGGCTGGCCAGCAGCTCGACTCTGATCAGAAGGCGGCCTAGCCTGTGGGCCGGCCCCACGCGGCCCAGGATTTGGGGCCAGCAGAGGAACAGGTTTCGGCCGCATGTGCATCGGCCGGATTTACGCTATCAGCTCCTCAGGCTGCGATGTTGAGCCACTATCTTGCGCTGCTCAATCGCTGGAATCAGGTCCATAGCCTTACTGCGATTGAGTCCCCGGACGAACAAGTGACCAAACATATCTTGGATAGCCTAGCCGCCTGGCAAGCGGTGCAGCAGGCCTGCGGCGGCTTTGCCGACGGCCTTATTGCGGATGTTGGCTGTGGCATGGGCGCCCCGGGGGTCGTCTGGGCTGCGGTCATGCCAGAATCTCGGTTTAATTTGATTGAGCGGCAACAAAAAAAAGCAGCGTTTTTGCGGCATGTCATCGGACAGCTGGGCTGGGCTGGTCGAGTTAGGGTGATCGAATCTGATGTCAGGGACCTCTCCGAAAAGCTGCGGGCGGATCTGATTACCTCTCGGGCATTTGCGGACTTGCAGCCATTCCTGGCGCTGACAGCAGGAATCTCTGGCCCCGGCACGTGGTGGGCGGCAATGACAGGCCGTCATAACAAAGAAGTTAGTGAACATTTACTTATAAAAATGGCCAATCATAGCATCGAGCTTCGGACCCGCCCAGCGATTCGTCTGGACGTTCCCGGGCTTTCTGCCGAACGGCACTTGATCTTGGCGAGACGGGAAAAATGAGTGCCCGTATTTACGCGATTGCTAACCAGAAAGGCGGCGTAGGAAAGACGACGACCGCCGTGAATTTGGCCGCCGCGCTCTCACGACTCGGCAAGCGCGTGCTGCTGGTTGATCTTGACCCCCAGGGCAACGCCACGATGGGAAGTGGCATCGATAAGCAGGCCGTAACTCAGACTGTATACCCGGTGCTTCTTGGTTTGGCGGGGGCTGCCGATGCTCGGCTGCACTCCGTCGACGGCGGTTACGATGTTTTGGCCGCCAATCGTGATCTGGCGGGCGCTGAGATTGAGCTGGTGGGCCTTGAGGGCCGCGAGCATCGTTTGGCGGACGCCATACAGGCGGTGGCAGAGGACTACGATTTCGTGGTTCTGGATTGCCCGCCCTCGCTTTCTCTTCTGACCTTAAATGGGCTGTGCGCAGCGCACGGCGTCATCATTCCGATGCAGTGCGAATATTTCGCGCTCGAGGGCCTTTCGGATCTGGTGAATTCGATCAAACGGGTCCATGCGAATCTGAATCCAGAAATCAAAGTGGTCGGGCTATTGAGGGTCATGTTTGATCCTCGAATGACGCTTTCCCAGCAGGTCTCAGACCAGCTGGTGGCCCACTTCGGGGATAAGGTCTTTCGGGCTGTGATTCCTCGCAACGTCCGGCTCGCGGAGGCGCCAAGTTTTGGCCAGCCCGGCATTGTCTATGACCCCGGCTCGCGCGGCTCGAAGGCCTATCTTGAGTTTGGGGAAGAACTGATCAGCCGGCTTGACCAAGCTGGGCAAACGGAGGACATGTGAGCAGCTTGAAAAAGAAGGGCCTCGGCAGGGGATTGGATGCACTCTTAGGCGGGGCGAGCCCAGCCTCGACGCAAAAAAGCGCGCAGCAAAGCCTGGCGATTTCTCTGCTTAAGCCCGGCAAATACCAGCCCCGGCGGGCCATGAATGGGCAAAGCCTTGAAGAGCTTGCTGACTCAATTCGTGCCCAAGGAATTATGCAGCCGCTGCTCGTGCGGCCGCTTGCCCGATCGGCAGCGGGCGCGTCGAGTTACGAGATCATTGCCGGCGAGCGCCGATTCAGGGCGGCCCAGATCGCCGGCTTAAAAGAGGTGCCAGTCCTGGTGCGCGATGTCGATGATCAGGCTGCGCTGGCAATGGCGCTGATTGAAAACCTGCAGCGCGAGGACCTGACCGTGCTGGAGGAGGCTCAGGGCATTGATCGGCTGATCCGCGAGTTTGGACTGACCCATGAGCAGGCGGCCAAGGCGGTAGGCCGTTCAAGAAGTGCGACCACCAATCTGCTGCGGCTGCTTCAGCTGCCTGCGCCAGTGCAGCAGCTGCTCCGCGAGCAGACTATTGATGCGGGCCATGCCCGGGCGCTCTTGCCGCTGCCTGCTATGCAGCAGCGGGCCCTTGCCCAGCGCATCGTCGCCGAGGGCCTATCAGTTCGCGAGGCCGAGCGGCTCGCGGCCAAGTCGCAGGCCACGATCGCTTCAAAGAAGTCGGGCGCTAAAGCGGCGCCCCCCGCCTCGCGTGACTGGATGCGGGTCCAAGATCAGATCTCGGACGCGCTTGGCCTGCCGGTAGTGCTCAAGCAGGCCCGGGGCGGACGGGGCGAGCTAACGATTCGTTTTTCAAACATGGATGAACTCGATGGTGTGATTGCCTTGTTGGCTCCCGAGGGCCTGCCCGAGGCCTGACCGGACAGCGAGACCGTGTTCTCATGGCTGGGCTCAAATTGACACTTGATCTCGGGCGCGGCTATTCTTTGGGGCCCTTTGTTGCAGTGAAAGACGCCTTGAAAATCGGGGCGAGAAAAAAGATAAAAAAGTGTTGATTGCGGTTGGACTTCAGGCCGTCATCACATTGCTCTCGGGGGTTTTGGTTTTGCTGGTGTGGGGCCCAATGCAGGCCCTTTCGCTAGTGGCTGGGGGAGGCTCAATCGTTATTCCGAACGCCTTATTGGCGATGCGGATCAAGGCCAGTGCTTCCCATGTTGTGCCTGTCGTGCTGCTGGTGGGCGAATTTGTAAAGATTGGTCTATCGGTATTGTTGTTGTGGCTGTGTAGCCAGTGGATCGTGCCCTTGTCGTGGGGGGCCTTCATCGCGGGAATCATTGTTGCGCTGAAGTCCCTGCTGCTGGCGCCTTGGTTTCAGCAGCGCTGGGACCAACGCACAGCGCCCGGGTCGGGCGGGCTGGGCGGGTAGTGCGTGAAAAGAATTTAAAATGGCAAGCGCTTTAAGGGATATCGACAATCGCAGTTCTGATGTAAAAAAATAAGAGCAAAAACGAATGGCATCCAATACCGCCCCAACCGCTTCCGAATACATCATTCATCACCTGGGGCATCTCACGACAACCGGTAAGCCGCAGGAGTCGATTGTCGATTTCTCTGTGTTGAACCTGGACACCATGTTTTGGTCGGTCTCCATGGGGCTGCTGGTCATCCTGCTGCTCTGGTCGGCAGCACGCAAGGCCACATCGGGCGTGCCGGGCCGTTTCCAGGCCGCTGTCGAGCTTGTGGTGGAGTTGGTCGAAGAGCAATCAAAGTCAATCGTGCATGGCAACCGGCAGTTCATTGCCCCGCTCGCACTCACCGTGTTTTTGTGGGTGATTTTTATGAACGCCCTGGATCTCTTGCCCGTTGATTTGCCGCACTTTTTGTTCGCCGTGACGGGCTTAGATAGCGTCATTCATTACCACCGGATCGTGCCCACTGCAGATTTAAATGGCAGCCTCGGTATGGCCCTGGGTGTCTTTGCCCTGATGCTTTTTTATAACGTCAAAATCAAAGGCCTTGGCGGCTTTGTTCATGAACTGTTCTGCGCACCGTTTGGCTCCCACCCCGCGCTTTGGCTGCCGAACCTCGGCCTGAACATTATTGAATTTGTTGCCAAGACTGTTTCGCTTGGCATGCGGCTTTTCGGAAATATGTACGCCGGCGAGCTCGTGTTTTGTTTGATTGCTCTGCTGGGTGGCACGGCGACACTGTTCGGCTTTGTTGGCCACGTGATCGCCGGCTCCAT
>Ga0129333_10000310_pt1 | contig 37055 bp, 22 predicted proteins | sample CPB6_08_DNA_FD_94474 | JGI IMG/M metagenome (GOLD analysis project Ga0129333, IMG submission 94474) | Freshwater to marine salinity gradient microbial communities from Chesapeake Bay, USA - CPBay_Sum_0.6_0.8_DNA | ecosystem: Environmental > Aquatic > Marine > Coastal | place: USA: Chesapeake... | reverse complement strand
TGTCAGAACTACTAACAAGCCGTTGGGCAGAAACAAAAGAAGCCCTATTAGAAGGCTTACAAGGCACAAAGAAATCTGTAATGGCATCTACTCTAGAGAATACACGTAAGTATCTCGCAGAGAATGCTTCAGGTGGTGCTACTTCTGCCGGCAACGTCGCAACATTAAACCGCGTGATTCTTCCAGTAATCCGTCGTGTTATGCCAACCGTTATTGCTAACGAATTAGTTGGTGTACAACCAATGACTGGACCAGTTGGACAGATTCATACTCTACGTGTTCGTTACGCAGATACCCTAAGCGGTACATACGGTGCGAACGCTGGTGTAGAAGCACTAAGTCCATTTAAGATCGCAGAAGGTTATTCTGGTAACGATGGCGCTGCTTTCACAGCTGCATCAACAGCAACTCTAGAAGGTGCTGCTGGTAAGCGTTTAAGCATCCAGATCTTAAAGCAAACAGTCGAAGCGAAGACACGTAAACTAAGTGCTCGCTGGACATTTGAAGCTGCTCAAGATGCACAAGCTCAACAAGGCATTGACATCGAAGCATAAATCATGGCTGCTTTAGCACAAGAAATCACAGCTGAAATTGATCAAGAGATCCTATTATCTCTTGCTACATTAGCTGGTACACAAAACCAAGAAGCGTATGACCAAACTGCTGTTTCTGGTACTGCTACATTCGTTGGTGACGAACATGCTGCTTTAGCTGTTCAGATCAATCGTGTTGCTAACAGAATCGCTCAGCGTACACGTCGTGGTGCTGGTAACTGGGCAGTTGTTAGCCCAACAGTACTAACAGTATTACAGAGCGCAACAACCAGTGCGTTTGCTCGTACAACAGAAGGTACATTCGAAGCCCCAACTAACACTAAGTTTGTTGGTACACTAAACAGTGCGATGAAAGTATATGTTAACACATATGCTCAGAACGACACAGTTCTAGTTGGTTACAAAGGTACAAGCGAGAGTGATGCGGCTGCTTTCTATTGCCCATACATTCCATTAATGAGCAGCGGTGTTGTTCTAGATCCAAGCACATTCGAACCAGTCGTAAGCTTTATGACTCGTTATGGATATGTCGAACTAAGCAATACAGCAAGCTCTCTAGGTAACGCAGCTGACTACCTAGGAACTGTTACAACAACAGGTCTAACATTCAGCTAATTAAAAACTTCAAAAAGTTTTTTAATTTCAGAAAGGACTCTTAGGGGTCCTTTCTTTTTATATAAATACTATGTCTAGATGATTTATGCGGTCCCCACCGCGTAGGAGCCTAGAACGCTCATTATTAAGGAGAAACAAATGGGACGTCCAGTCAACAAACGCTGGTTCGGTACTACAGGAACAGGTACCGGTACTGGTTTATTCACAGGTAACAATATTCCTATTAGATTTAAATTAGGTGGTGTTGTTTACGAAGGTTATATTCTAAAACAAGTTGGTTCAAGTCGTTATAAAGTAAGTACAGATGACGGAACTACTGCTGTTGGAAGAGCTACACTAACTAATGCGCTAACACCAGCTAGTAACGGTGACGCTAGTTTAGTTGGTTTATATAATGGTCAAGCTCTTGCTATTCGTAGATTGTATCAACACAGGGCTAAAGATTATTTAGGTCGTTCTTTTAAATGGACATTAAGTGATGATTCGACAGAAACATTACTAATTTTAACATTAATTAGCTAAGAGAATTAAATGGCAATTAAAGGTAATAAAGTTGTAAGAGTCAGTCAAGGCAATTACAAAATAAAAGTTGAAGACGGTGGCGCAATTACACTAGACACAGGTGTAGAACAAGGTACGGTCTACGTAACTGGTAGTCTTGTTGTTGAAGGACAACTTACTTACCTTAATGTACAAGATGTTCAAGTTGAGGATAATATTATTATCCTCAACAAAGACGATACACTTGGATCTACTGTAACTAAACCCGATGCGGAATATGGCGGAGCAGGAGTCTCTGGGGTAAGAATTTATAGAGGTTCCGGCTCTCCTGCTGAAATGGTTTGGCACGAAGTTAACCATTATAATCCTCCTACTGGTTTACAGACACAAGGATTATGGAGTTTTAGAGTACATACATCTGGTAGCCCTACTATAGCAGGCATTAGAACAAATCAAATTGATACCAGCGGCGGAGTTTTAGGACTTATTAATACTGGGACAGGGTATGTAACTGTAGCAGGAACAACTAATTATGAACGTCAAATTTTAACTTACACAGATACAGTAGGGTACGATCCTACTCTGGGGTTAAGTATTACCGACGATGACAGAATGCCTAATATGAAAGCAGTTAGCGATTTTACTGCCTATAGTTTAGCAGTATTTACAGCCAAAAGATTTGGTGTAGGCGACACGACTGGAGAAGGATTCGATACGTCAAACGGAGATGTTGTAAGTCAATTAGAATTTAAAGTTGACAATGTTTTAGAAGCAATAATTGATAGTGCCGGGCTATTGGTAAACAATGTTCGTGTTGGCGGAAATACTATTAATACCACAGCAAACGCACTTACTTTAACATCAAATAACGGACTAATACAAGTAGCAGGATATTTGACATTGATTGATCAAGGAAGTGATCCTGCGCTGTTAGGCGGAGCAACAAAATTGTATACTAAATCTACTGTCGGAGGAGGAGATACTGGAATCTATTATGTTAATAGTAGACCAGATACAGATGGCTCAACAGTGATTACTATGACAGAAGAATTAGTAAGTAGAAAAAGAGCATTACTTTTAAGTTTTATATTTTAAGGAATCACAATGGCTATCCAAAGTACCGCGATTGGCACAAGTAACACTGATTTATATACTAGCAGCGGAAATACTGCGGTTACATGTATTTGGGTTTGTAATACAGCTACCTACAACCCTTTAGATCCTACAAACGGATTAACTTATCTTGATTTACATTTTGTAAAACAAGGTCAAGGTATTAGTAATACCAATCTTATAGTTAATCAATTACCTGTTCCAGCAGGCGAAACTGTCACATTTGATACAGAAAAAATTATTTTAGACAACGGAGATAAAGTAGTAGCAAGTACATCAGCACCAGCAAATCTAGTAGCAACAATTAGTGTGATAAGTGTATAATGAAATATCTAAGAAGAACACATTTAAATTCAAAAACAGTCACTGGCAGAAACAGTGTGTTTGTAGACATTAGTGGAGAAGTTGTAGTCGACTCTCCTTATAGTTTACTACTCCCTAGAGGAGACAACGAACATCAAAGTCCAGATGATAGTACAGCTCCGACTTATGTAAATGGAATGATTCGTTATAATACAGAAACAAATCAGTTCGAAGGGTATCAAGCAGGAGCATGGCGTAGTTTTAGATTTAAAGAGCCTGGTAAAATAGATTTACAAATAATTGGAACAGGAAACGCAGTCGAAACTACCTTTGATTTAGGATTTAATCCTTTTGTAGTTACTGCCCAAAGCGGAATGCTTTTTAACGCAAATCAGATCGCTAAAAATTTAATTATTTTAGTAGAAAATGTTTTTCAAGTAGCAACAATAAACTACGAAATAGTTCAAAATCCATCATCAGGTCCAAGCGCACCTTACACTCCAGGAGTGTACGTTGTATTCGGAACACCTGTACCTATGTCAAAACCAATCTACGTGTTGAACGGGTTCGACCAATAAAATAATACCAATAAATACTGTATAGGAGCGTTTTATGTCTAATACAGTAGGTAAAATCAGCGGTCAGATGCTAGAATCTAACCTTCTAAGAGAAGGAACTGATCTAGCATTTGAAAGTGATTTACTTTATCTTAATGTTAATTCAAATTACATTGGTATCAATTCTGATACACCTTTCAGAACTTTATTAATTGACAATTATTTACGAACAACTGATTTAATTGTTGACAATCCCTTTAGTTTAGAAGACTTAACTTTTTCTGGAAATACAATAAGCAGTGCTAGTAATTTGTATCTAGCAGCATCTGGCGATAATCCAAAAATAACAACTAAAAGATTAGATACAGCTAATCTGTATATTGATGGCAATTCTATCGTTAGTAAAACTCTTAACGGAGATATTAATTTAGTTCCTGCTGGAACTGGTGATATTATCCTCGATGCTGATGTTGAAGTTATAGGAAGTTTAAATGCTACAGGCAATGTAACTTTTGACGGTAATTTAATATTAGGCAGTGACGATAACGATAATGTTAGTTTCGCAGCGGAATTAGCTAGCGATATAATTCCAGATTTAACTAACACATATGATATAGGAACTAATAACAAAAAGTTTTCCGACATCTATACCTACTTAGTAAACGGAACAAATTATTCTGCTGGCGGAAGTACGGTCGCTGGAATAGATTTAGGATTGAGAGCAGGAAATACTTGGTATGTAGCTACTAACGGTAATAATAGTAACGTCGGCGATCATCCTAACGGTCCATTCGCTACTATAGAATGGGCACTTGTCAATGCTTCTGCTGGAGATACTGTTCTTGTTTATCCTGGTACCTATGTAGAATTATTTCCATTAGTTGTTCCAGCAGGTGTAACAGTCAGAGGTGATGGTATACGATCTGTAAAAATTGTTCCCGATACAGCAAGTACGCACGAAGATGTTTTTAAATTAAACGGAGAGTGTACTGTTGAAGATTTAACTGTAGCAGATTTTTACTATGATAGTATTAATGATAAAGGATATGCTTTTAGTTTTGCGAATAATATAACAGTTACAAGTAGAAGTCCTTATGTAAGAAATATCAGTGTAATTACTAAAGGCAGTGTAGTTAGCGGTAGCGATCCTTTAGGGTTTGATCAAGCAGATGCTGGTCGCGGTGCTAAAATAGACGGAGCTGTGGCTAATGCTTCTAGTATAGAAGCTAGTATGTTATTTCATTCAGCAACCTTTATTTGCCCAAATGCTGACACTATTGTGATGAAAAATGGTGTTAGGGTAGAATGGTTAAACAGTTTTATATATTATGCTAATAGAGGATTATATGCTATAAATGGTAGCTCAGGATTTGCTAGTTTAGGTCTTAAATTTGGATCAGAGGTTCGTAGTATAGCCTCTGCTAATGTTTACGGAAATTACGGAGCAGTAGCAGACGGTGCTGCTACTCTAATGTATCTAATTAATCACAATTTTGGTTATATTGGTTCTGGAAAAAGTAACGATAATGATCCAACAAATGTAATACAAGATAATGAAGTAGTAGAATTAAACAGCGGAACAATTTATTATCAAAGTGTTGATCATAAAGGTGATTTTAGAGTAGGAGATCTATTACAGATAGAAAGTTCCACTGGAAGAATTGTTTTAAATTCTATCACGAACACTAGTACTAATCTACTGGTTACAGACGGTACCAATACGTCATATATAGATGCGTTTGAAGTTACTACAGGTAATATTAGTATTTTAGGAAATACAATACAAAGCAACAGCGGAGGATTAAATTTTGTCTCTAACAATAATACTTTAAATTTAAATTCAAATATTGTTAGTACTAAATCTTTAACTTTAAATGGAACTACAAGTTTACAAAAAAACTTAATTTTAAATAATAACACACGAACAACAGCTTTTATATCAAGATTGACTAAGGATTTTTTACCAGTTAACAGCACGTATACTTTAGGTAGTAATTCATTAGCGTTTAAAAACTTATACGCATCTAAACTTGACTTTGGTTCAATATTAATAGATACAAATTTTATTACAACAACAGAAAGCAATAGCGATCTCGAATTAGGTGCTAATGGTACAGGTGTAGTAAGAGTAAGCGATTCTTTAAATCTAGATCAAAATTTAACAGTAACAAATTTAAGCCAATTTTCTAATTTAAATTCAAATAACTTTACAACTACAGGCAGTAATCCAATTGTAGTAGCAAATTTGTCTGCTCCTGAATTTGATAATGGGGATATAGACATACAAGGAAATGTAATAAGAACTACATTGTCTAACAGTAATTTGGAACTTAAAGCTAATAGTGCTGGTGGAGTGATTCTAGATCAAACTCTACAAATTATAAATTCTACTATCAGTAACATACTACTATCAGGAGCAGAATCTGATAGATCTGTTGTTATAAATCCTTACTCCGGACAAGTTTTAAAATTAAGTTCGACTAATGCTGTTAGAATTCCTGTAGGAAATAATACTAATAGAATATTAATTAACACCGGAGAAATTAGATTTAATGATCTTAGTTCAACGTTTCAATCAAGAATTTCTGGCACTACAAAAACTCTTCATGGACTATTTGATGCTGATTTGAACACCAGCCTTACAGCAGAATCTAGTCCTGGTGCTAATGATAATCAAATTAGAATGACTATTAATGGAGTGGTAAGAGGCACTATTAATAGTCAGTCGGCAACCTTTCAAAAAGTAAAAATTGATGAAATTGAGATAGATAATAATAGATTAAGCACTACAAATTCTAACGCCGACATTCAATTAGATATGAGCGGCACAGGCATAGTAAACATAAAAGATAGTATTCATTTATCTAATAATAATTTAACAAATGTAGGAACTAATGCTGTAACTTCTATTATTTCTACAGGCACAGGATATGTTAGATTTGCTGGAACCGGTGCCGTAGGTGTGCCTTTTGGTGGTACAGCACAGCAACCAGCAGGCTTACCTACCGGCGGTATACGAATTAATTCAGATACTAATACTGGAGAAGTTTTTGACGGAATTACGTGGATACCTATGGTGGGTAACTTTAGCGGTGTAACAGCTACGGATATGGAAGAAATCACGGACCAGTGGAGTTTGATACTAGGCTAGCAATAAATATAAAAAACGGTGAAAAAACATGGCCAGCAATGTAGGTAAAATATCAGGACAAATGCTCAGAGATGATCTACTTCGTAACGGAGTCGATCTCGCTTTTGAAACAGATTTAATTTATCTTGATGTAAATTCTAGACGAGTAGGAATTAAAACCTCTAATCCTAGCCACGATCTTACAGTTAACGGAACAACAAGAACAAGTCTTCTAGAAGTATTGAATTCTGCCACAGTTGGCGATATTGTAATAGATAATAATCAAATTTACAGTACTACAGGAACACTGAATTTAAGTCCTACTATAGGAGGACAAGTTGTATATCAAAGTAAGTTATTAATAGATGATATACAAATTCAGGGAAATCAGATAGCAACAGTAAATTCAAATGCTGATTTAAATTTTACTACATCAGGCACAGGTAAAATCAACTTAAACGGTAATACTGAAGTTATAGGTAATTTACATGCTACCGGAACTATAACTGCTGATGGTAATTTACAGTTAGGTGATTCTAATACAGATAGCATAACATTTAATGCTGATATCGCTAGTAATATTATTCCAGACATTGATAATACATTTCAACTAGGAACTGGATCTAAAAGATGGAAAGACATCTGGGTAGATACTTTACATGCAGACGCTGTTGTAACCGGGGCAATTACAGTAGCAGGTATAGATATTGCGTTAAATCAAGGTAACATTTACTATGTAGCAGTAAATGGTGATGACGGCAATACCGGAACCCATCAAAATGATCCGTTAAGTAGTGTTGGCAGAGCATTAGATTTAGCTTCTGCAGGAGATACTGTTTATATCTATCCTGGAACATATTCTGAAGCGTTACCATTAACAGTACCCGCAGGAGTTACAGTTAAAGGTGCCGGAATACGCAGTGTAACCATTCAACCAGATAGTGATGTTACTGTAGATGTATTTTTACTAAACGGCGAAACAACTGTTGAAGATTTAACAATAACTGGTTTCGAATATGATGTAGGAACAAATACTGGATACGCATTTAGATTTGCTCCTAATATGACTGTAACAAGTCGAAGCCCTTATATTCGTAATGTAAGTGTAATTACCGCAGGATCAACGGTTAGACTAGCAACTAATCCTCCTAGTGACCCAAGAGGATTTTTATCAGGCGACGCAGGAAAAGGAGCATACGTAGATGGAAGCATAGTAAATGCTGCTAGTAAAGAAGCTAGTATGTTATTCCATTCAGCTACATTTATTACACCAGGTGTTGATACAATAACAATGACCAATGGTGTAAGAGTCGAATGGTTAAACAGTTTTACATATTTTTCTAATAGAGGATTATACGCTGTAAGTGGTAGTGCTGGTTTTGCTGGTGACGGCAAAACAAGGTTAAAAGTGTACGGCATCAGCGCACAAACATTAAATGTTGGTGATACTATTACTGTTGAAAATGTCACAGCTAATCCTGCTACTTACACTACAGGAACTATTGAAAGTTTTACATATAGTGCTCCTTATACTAATATTGTAATTGATGGTAAAATCTCTGGGTTTGAAGAAAGTCTTAGTCCACCTAATACAGATAATCAACAAATTATTACATTCAGCGGAGGACAAACGGCTAGTCATTTGTCTTGGGCAGATTATAGTGATTTCGGAGCAGAAATCCGCAGTATTGCTAGTGCCAGTGTTTACGGAAATTATGGAGCCTATGGCGACGGCGAGGGTGTTCTAGGATACTTTATCGGAACTAATTTTGCTTATATTGGTTCCGGAAGATATAGCGATAACGATCCTATAAATGTTATACAAGCTAATGAAGTTGTTGAATTAAACCGCGCACACATGTACTATACAAGTGTTGACGCTCAAGGTGATTTTAGAGTTGGAGATTATTTTGTAGTAGATCAACAAACAGGTACAATTACATTTAATCCAACTAGTTTAGAAATTACTAGTTCAACTGGTGTAACTTTTACAGACGGAGCAAACACTACATTAGTTACTCCTACAAAAGTAGAAACTGGTAATATCAGAATAAGCGGAAATACTATACAAAGTACTTCGGGCGGTATAACATTAACTGCTGCTAATAATCAAATTACTTTTACTAGTAATGCTACAATTACCGGTACAGTTGATTTACAAGAAAACTTTACTGTTCTAGGTAATACTACTATTGGTGATTCTGCTACTGATTTATTAACAATTAATTCAAGAATTAATAGTAATATAATTCCTAATGCTAATGCTGCTTATGATTTAGGATCTTTATCAAACAGCTGGAGAAATGTTTATCTAGCACAAGCAGACATTGATAATATTAGAATAAGTGGAAATTTAATTACTACTACAATATCAAATGCTGACTTAGAATTACGTGCTAACGGCACAGGGGTAGTTAGAATACCAAACGACAATTTAGTAGTAAATCAAAATTTAAATGTTATAGGATCTACTACTCTTTCAAATGTTACAGTTTCTGGCACTCTTAATGTCGGCAGTTTAAATGTAGGATCTACTGTTCAAAGCGGAACATTTACTACAGATGATATTATTATTCAAGGTAATGTAATCCGCACATCGTTATCTAACAGTAATTTAGAATTACGTGCTAATGGAACTGGAGCAGTTTTATTTGAAAATTTAAGTGTACAAGGTAGTACAATTTCAGGTTTAGTTCCAGGACAAGATATCGAATTCACTCCTAGTGGATCAGGAGTGTTCAGAATTAATAGTAATCAAGCATTGACATTACCTATCGGAACCGATGCTCAACGTCCATTAATTCCTCAAGCCGGCATGATAAGATACAATAGTACAGTAAATCAGTTTGAAGGATATAACGGAGCAGTTTGGATTCAATTCGGTAGTGTAATCGATGCGGACAGAAACACTTATGTAATACCAGAACTAAGTCCAGGATCTAATGAAAACACATTATATTTTGTAGCAGATGGAAATTTAGCAGCTACTTTAGATAGTAATCAATTTAATGTAAACAAGTTATTAGTTGATCAAATTGAAATTGACGGTAATATAATTAGGACTACAAGTTCAAATACCGACTTAGAATTAAGACCTAACGGCACTGGCGCAGTAGTGATTGATGGTTTTAGAATTACTACAAACACAATAACAAACACAAACACCAATGCTGTGACCACCATGCAGTCTACGGGCTCAGGATATTTTAATATTGTAGGAACGAATGCGGTAGTTATACCATCAGGTAATGATTTTCAAAGACCGGGTAGCCCACAATTAGGTATGATGCGATTCAGTACTAGTTTAGGATTTGTAGAAATTTACGATGGAGCATCATGGATTAGCGTAGCTGGTACTGGCGCAGGTATTAACGCAGACCAAGCAGCAGAAATAGCAATTGAACGTGTATTGATTTTTGGATAATAAACATGGCAACTTTTTTTAGAACACGAGTGGTTAAGAATATAGGAACAACACCTGCTGATGTTGTTCAAACAGTTTCAAATAATAGATTTACAATTATTGGTTGTAACATTGCTAATGTAATTGATGATCCTGTTACTATAGACATTTACGTTGTAGACTCAAGTAGTACCGCAGCATATTATGTTAGAGGATTAACTATCCCAGCGAATACCAGCGCAAAAATGATTACTAACGGCGAAAAGTTAATTTTAGCAGAACAGTGCGGACTTAGAATTGTCAGTGATACAGCAGATAGTATCGATGTAGTAGTAAGTTATGCTGAAATTGTTTAAGGAAAAATTATGAGTAACTATTTTTTTGGAAGTGATCAACAAAGTATTTTAGGAGATATACCTAAATTCTTTTACGGATTAAGAAGAACAGCAGAAGGTCAGTTATATCTTGGAAAAGTAAATCAATTAAATCCTAACGATACTCTTGAAATTAATGTCCCAGGACCTGAGGAAGATAATTTTAATGGATATGAAGCAGGTATTGATTTTTTTGAAGGAAGAAATGTTAAACATCAACTTGTTTATCCTAATTTAAAGTGGGAACAATATCGATGGGATAATCGCAGTTTACTATATTATGTAAACGATAACGGCGAGCTAATCGTAAGAATTAATCAAAAATACGACTATCCAACCGGTATATAAATATTAAAAATATAGTTTTTTGGGGCTAAAATGGCTGAATTTAGAATTGGTAGATTAAAGTACACCTGGAAGGGTGAATGGAGTTCTGGAAACGTATATTTTCCAGATGACGTAGTGAACTACGGCGGAAAAGTTTATGTTTGCTTGCGCGAACATAATTCAGAATCCGGCGGCGGATTTTATGCGGACCTAGCAGCTACAGTACCAGGAACTGTTCCTCCAGAACCAGCACCTAGATGGGAACAAATGATGGACGGTTATGCCTGGCAAGGCGACTGGCAATCCGAAATTCCATACAGTCTAAATGATCTAGTAAAATATGGTGGTATTGTTTATCGTTGTACTACACAACATACTTCAGATTCCTTGTTTGGTGTTGATAGCACACTAGAACCTACTTACGGTTTAGAAAATGATATTAGCAACTGGACTATCCTAGCCAAAACTGAAGATTGGAAATTAGAATGGATCAATAATCAGCCTTATAGAATTAATGATATTGTCAAATATGGTGGTATAATTTATCGCTGTATTACTGCTCATATTTCTGCTGCTACTATATCACTAGGACTTGAAGCGGACCAATCTAAATGGGAAATTGTACACAGTGGTATTGAATATAGAAGCACATGGAGTTCTCCTAATAGATATAGATTAAATGATGTTGTTAAGTACGGAGCGAGAGTCTATATCTGTACTACATATCATGACGCATCTGGTCAATTTGATCCAGGCAAGTGGACTGTTTACGCTCCGGGATTAGAATTTGATAGTCTATGGGAAAATGTTACTAGCTATCAAATTGGTGATGTTGTAAAGTATGGCGGATATAGTTACGTTGCTATAAATTTTAATCAAGCTCAAGAACCTAGTACATCTCCTTCAGATTGGGAACTATTAAGTATAGGGTATAATCTAAGAGGAGATTATTCTAATACTACATCGTATATTATAGGTGATGTAGTAAGACGAAACGGTTATCTATATGCATGTTTAGCAGATGTAACTGGTGCTGATCCTACTAATACAGTATATTGGGAAGTAGTCAATACGTCTATGAAATGGCGTGCTGCTTGGACAACTGCAGTGGCTTATGAATTAGGTGATGTAGTTACTTTTGATTTATTTGCTTATCAATGTTTACAAAGACATACATCAACAGTTAACGATAGACCAGATTTACCGGCAGCAGCAATCTACTGGGCACTGTTTAGCCAAGGTGATATTAATAATAGATTAAGAACACAAGGCGATTTAAAAATTTACGGTGTTACAGAAGACGGTAGTACCATAGGAAGTACAAGGTTGCCTATTGGGACTTCTGGAAAAATTTTAAAATCATTAAGTAATCTACCTGATTGGTATAATTTTAATGAAACAACTAAAGTATATTATGTTAGCACCGATGGCGTAGATGCTGCTGATAGAGGAACTAGTTTAAACTCTCCTTGGAGAACTGTAAGATATGCTTGTCAGAATATTACAGGACCAGCAACTATTTTTATTAAAACAGGTTACTACGAAGAAATATTACCAATTAGTTTGCCTGCTGGTGTTGCGTTAGTAGGAGATGAATTAAGAGGTACAACAATTTCCCCTGCTCCTGGATATGAAACCAGTAATATGTTTTATGTTAGAAATGCTTGCGGTATCAGAAACATGACACTTACAGGACTATCAGGATCTTTAGGACCTTTAAATCAATATCTAACAAGACGACCTACTGCTGGCGCATATGTAAGTTTAGATCCAGGAAGCGGAACCAACGATAGTAGTGTATGGATTACTTCTAGAAGTCCTTACATACAAAATGTAACTACGTTTGGTTACGGATGTGTTGGGATGAAAGTTGACGGTAACTTACATGATGGTGGAAACAGATCTATTGTAGCAAATGATTTTACACAAGTCTTAAGTGACGGTATAGGTGCTTGGGTAACTAATCAAGGGCGTAGCGAACTTGTTAGTGTGTTCTCTTATTACGGACATATTGGTTATCTAGCCGAAAATGGAGGAAAAATTCGTGCTACGAATGGTAACAGTTCATACGGTACATATGGATGTGTGAGTGAGGGAGTTAGTTTAGCAGAAACTCCGATTACAGGAACAGTTAACAATAGATATACTGAGGCAATTGTGGCCAGCGCATTCAGTGATCAGGCAGGTGATCAAATTTTAATTTTAGAATATGAACATTGCGGTCAAGATTATGTAGGCGCAGGCACATCATACTTCTTTACAGGAGCAGGAACAGGAGCAAGTGCTACAGCAGTAACAAGAAATGGTGGTGTATCTCAAGTTAGGATATATACACCTGGTGACAGTAGTCAAGCAGGCGGCGGCGGCTATTTAAATGTTATTAATAATGCTCAAGCAGGTGATAATTTTAGTATTACATTATCTGCTAGTGATAGCAATACATTTACTAATTATCAGGACATGCGTCTAGTAATTAATAGCGGTACAGGATCCGGTCAATACGGCAGAATAGCTGCTTACGATAGCTCTTCGAAACTAGCACATATAGCGACAGAAGATACAGGTGCTATGATTATAACGTCATCGTCATCGTCGACTAATCAATTTAGAGGTGCAGGAGATTTTATTTCTTATGGAAATAATTCTTGGGCTATTGGTCCTGGTCAACGAATAGTGTTTACTGGTACTGCTTTTGGGGGAGTGGCATTGAACACAACATACGTTATAGCTAATATAGTTGCCGGAGTTGGTTCAGAGACATTCTGGGAGATTGAAGATACTTTAGGAAATCCTATAACATTATCAACTGCTACTGGTACAATGCAAATGCACTTTCTTGGATACAATCACGTAGCAGGATTTAGCAATGAACCAGTACTTGACACTACTACACAATATAGTATTGAACCTAGAGTGGTATTTGACGAACCTATATCAGGAATTAGAGCACAAGGAAGAGCAACTGTTGTAGCAGGAAAAATTACATTGATTAAAATATGGGATTGCGGAAGTGGATATACTGTCGCACCAACAGTTACCTTGACAGATCCAAATAATACCAGCGATGCTGTCTTACAAGCAAGAATTAATAATGGAGTATTAGGTCCAGTAAACTGGGTAAGTAGAGGAAATAATTACCAAACAACTTCTACTAGAGTTACAATTTCAGGAGGCGGGTACGCAGACAGATTCCAATTAGGGGATACTTTAAGATTGTCTGGAGTGAGTTTTTTACCAGGACCAGGAGACAACTTAACTATCACTGGCATTAATGATGTAGTTTATAAAGTTATCACTGTAGAAAATGTTTCAGGAACAGCTCCTTCGTTAGAAATGACTCTTCAAATTAGTCCTAATCTTGGTATTGAAGAAAGTCCGGCCCATGGTACAACAGTGACAATAAGACAAAAATACAGTCAAGTTCGTCTAACCGGTCATGATTTCTTAGATATTGGTACAGGTAATTTTGTAGGAACAGATTATCCTGATTTGTATAAAGAATATGACTTTGTTCCTGCTCCTGAAAACGAAGTATATGAAGTAGGTGGTGGTCGTGTATTCTATACCAGTACGGACCAGGACGGTAATTTTAGGGTAGGCGAATTGTTTAAAGTTGAACAAGCAACAGGTACAGTAACAATTAGTGCTAGTTTGTTTAATTTGGGTGGATTAGAAGAACTAAGATTAGGCGGTGTTACGGTAGGCGGAACAGGAACAGTAGTACGAGAATTTAGTACCGATGCAACATTCACAGCAGATAGTAATAATATCGTTTCTACTCAACGAGCCATAAAAGCATATATTACTTCAAGAATTAGCGGTGGTAGTAGTGATGCGTTTACTACCATACTTACTGCCGGTGTAATTATTGTAGGACCAAATTTGATTAGCACTACAACCGGAGATAAAATTGAGATGGACGCCAAGGTCAATTTTAATGCTCCGCCAGCAGGATCGCTATTAGCTATGAATTATTTTGCTAGTTCTTGGGATTCTAACTTAGAATTACAAGAATAATGTACCAAATTAAGGGCTACCAAAAAAAACATAAATACAATATATTATTTACGGAGCAGTAAATGGCTGAGTTTAATCTAGGTAGAATTAGATTTGTATGGAAAGGAGCATGGGTAACCAGCACTACATACATAAAAGATGATGTTATTCGTTATGGCGGCAAAACATATTTGTGTGTAATTGGACATACAGCAGCAGCCGATTTTAATACTGACCTAGAAAATATACCTACTAGATGGAACCAAATGTCCGACGGACAAGAATGGAAGGGCAATTGGTCTACTAGCACATTTTACAAGTTAAATGATATCGTCAAATATGGAGGATACATCTATATTTGTAATGATAGTCATACCAGTGCAGCAACAGCTACTCTAGGTTTAGAAGCAGATCAAGCTAAATGGGATTTATTCGCTGAAACATTTGACTGGAAAACAAATTGGGCTACAAGCACAAGATATAAAGTAAATGATATTGTCAAATACGGTGGCATTACATATATTTGTAACCAAGGGCATACCAGTGCAGCAACAGCTACTCTAGGTTTAGAAGCAGATCAAGCTAAATGGGATTTTTTACATAAAGGTATAGATTATTTAGGATCTTGGAGCGCAGCTAGTGTACGTTATAAAATTAATGACGTTGTAAAATATGGTGCCGGTCTATGGATTTGTACAACTTATCATACTTCTAGTGCTACGTTCGCAGAATCAAATTGGGAACAATTTGTTGAAGGTTTAGAATTTAACGACACATGGAACAGTAGTGCAGTTTATCAACCAGGCGATACTGTAGCTTATGGCGGATATGTATACATTAGTAAAACTAATCATACTAATCAGGTTCCTACTAGTAACAGTGATGACTGGGATCTATATATTACAGGATTTAAATATCAAGGTTCTTGGGGAACTCCAAACTTTTATAGAGTAGGTAATGTTATTAGATATGGTGGTTATACCTATGTAGCTGTAGCTGACCATGAAGCTAGTGGAGCGAATCTTCCTCCCAATACAACATACTGGGCGCAACTAAACTCTGGTACTTCTTGGAGAGGTCCATGGGACGGTAGTAGATCCTATGTGTTAGGCGATTTAGTAAAATATGGTCCTAACAGTTATATCTGTATTACTCCCCATACTTCCGGTGTACATAATAGACCTGACAACGATACTGTAGGCGCATTTTGGAATGTGTTCACAGCAGGATCAGAACTATCGGTACTGACTACTCAGGGTGACTTAGTTTACTATGGCGGTGCTGGACCAACAAGACTACCAATCGGCGAAGCTGGCCAGGTATTAAGAGTTAGTAGTAATTCGGCACCAGAATGGGCATATTGGGGCATTATAAATCGTATAGTGTATGTCAGCACTACCGGGGAAGACAATCCATGGCCGAACTATGGATCAACGATAGATAGACCTTTTAAAACTATTCAATATGCTACACAACAAATTGAAAAAGGAATGTTGTATCCAGATGCTACAAATTTAATTGCCCGTAATAGACAGTTTATACAAAAAGAAGTTATAGCATGGGTCAATGCTCAAGTAGCAGGACCTATCGCACCATTTACTGGCGGATTTACTTATAATTCAGCTAAGTGCGAAAGAGATATTGGTGTACTTATTGATGCTATAGTTTATGATATATCTCATGGCGGCAACAAAAAGATCAGAGACTTTGCTATCTACAACGGCGAAGAAATAGCTGTGTTCGGAGCAGGCGAAAAATTACAAACAATCGCAGCTATAAATTTTGCTTTATCCTTAATTGAAGATCTTATTGCCGAATATTCAATCACTCCATATCAAGGTGTAGTAACACAAGTAGTAGATGCGACTAAAAATCCAGAAGCAGAAGCTAGTACACTAGCTACTAGCTTAGTTGGATCATTAACAACAGCAATCAACGCAGTTGAAGATAGTACAACTGTATTTGATTTACAACAAGTAAATTATACTATAAGCGTAAAAACAGGTACATATTACGAAATTTTACCAATTGTTGTTCCAGCACTTACAGCTATAGTAGGAGATGAATTACGTTCCACTAGAATTGAACCAGCAGGATTGATAATTGCTTCTGGAGATGTAACATATAGTATGGCAGCATTAACTAGACTAGCAGCCATTACCAGTAATATTGTTCAAAATGTTAGCATCGTAAAAAGCACAGGAAACCCTTTAAATCAAGTTACCAGTAGACCAGCAGGCAGTGCAGGTGCTGGTACAGCCGCGGCTAATTTGTTTACTGCTGCTAAAAATTATGTAGATTACTATGTAAATTCTGCTGGCACACCTCCTACAATGACTGGTACAACTTATTGGAGTACAGACGAGAACTATTATAGAGCAGTAAACATTTTAGAAGAAAATAAAGAATTTTTAGCAGAAGAAGCAGTAGCATATATCAATGTAACATATCCTGCTTATGCTGGAACATATGACGAAAACGCTTGTAAGAGAGATGTTAGAGAATATGTAGATGCTATTAAATGGGATATAATTTATAACAGTAATTACAAAACACTTACCGCAGCAAAATTGTATGTTAATGCTGTAAACGGATCTACTGATAAAGATATGTTCTATCTGAGAAATGGAACAGGTCTACGAAATTGTACAACTGCTGGTCTAACCGGAACTCTAGGAGCTCCTAACGGATACGGAACAAGAAGACCATCGGCAGGAGCGTATACTAGTTTAGATCCAGGCTGGGGACCAGACGACGATCGTACCTGGATTACTCATAGAAGCCCATATGTTCAAAACGTTACAACTTTTGGAACAGCTTGTATTGGAATGAAAGTCGACGGTAATATTCATAATGGCGGTAATGACAGTATTGTTGCTAACGATTTTACACAGGTACTAAGTGATGGAATCGGTGCGTGGGTTACCAATTTAGGTCGCGCTGAATTAGTTAGTGTGTTCTCATACTATGGACATATCGGATATCTAGCGGAGAATGGCGGTAAAATTCGTGCTACAAATGGTAACAGCTCATATGGTACTTACGGATGTGTGAGTGAAGGTATTGATATCACTGAAACAGCAATATTAGGTAAAGTTGATAATAGAAGTGTAGAAGCAAGTGTCGAAAGCGTGTTCACAGATACAGTAGATCAAATATATAGATTAGAATATGCTAATGCTGGTATTAACTACAGTACAGCTACTTATACTTTTAACGGACCAGGAGCGAACGCTGCTGCTACGCCAGAATTTAGAGACAACGGTGTATATTATATAAGATTAAAAGATTTTGGAGACTCTAGTGGAATCGGAGGAGCAGGATACAAGACTATCTCAAATACTGCTCAGTCAGGTAACACTACTTCTATAACTTTAGCAGCTACAGATACTGCTATCAGCAGTGCTTACACTGGAATGAGAATTTTAATTACCGCAGGAACCGGTGTCGGACAATATGGTTACATTCAATCATACAATAGCGGAAGTAAAGTAGCAACAATTTACAAAGAGTCTACTGGTACAAGTGGATGGGATCACATTAACGCTGGTACTACTATAGCTAGTAGTTTAGATGTAACCACAGCATACATTATCGAGCCAAGGTTAACATTTACAAGTCCTGGATTTACTTCAACAGCCAGAACTATTCAAAATGCTGCGTGGGTTGATTCAGCGTTCGGAGATTTAAACGCAACTTATACTAGTGTAGCATCTTCAGGAGGCTCAGGAACAGGAGCAATATTTACTGTGGTCAAGGCAGGCAGCTACTATACAACAGTGACATGTACTACGCCAGGATCAAACTATAAAATCGATGATGTAATTACTATAGCAGGAGCAAATGTAGGCGGTGTAACTCCTGCGAATAATATTACAGTAAAAGTTACAAAAGTGGTAGCAGGCGGGGTTAATACATTTGATATCTCTGGAACAGCAGCAGGTGGAAGATTTGTAGCAGTAGCAGGAACTACTAGTAGTTACAGTAGTGACGGTGTTACATGGACCGCCGGAGGAACTGTCAGTGTTACCGCAATCAAAGTCGCTTACGGTAATGGAAGATGGATAGCGATTTCTGCTACAGGTACTACTTCAATTAGTACCGATGGTGGCACAACATGGAGTGCCGGAGGATCAGCACCTGCGGGAACTTATACTAATATTGCCTACGGAAATGGTCGTTGGGTAATTATTGGAACCACTACAACAGCAGCTTATAGTACTAATGACGGTACATCGTGGATAGCGATGTCCGGTTTACCTAGCGCAACTTGGAACAGTGTAGTATATGGTAACGGAATATGGGTAGCAGTAGCAGCTAGTGGAACAACAGCAGCAAGTTCTACTAATGGTACAAGTTGGACTACACGAACTATTACTAGCGGAAACTGGATATCAGTCACATTTGGTAAAAATATGTTTGTAGCATTTCCTGGTAGCGGAACATTAACCACAGCAGTGTACAGCAGAAATGGAACCACATGGAGTACAATGACTGTACCTAGTGCTACATACACCGACGTTTCCTATGGACAAGGTTTATTTTTCGCAGTAAGTCAATCTACAGACGCAGCAACATCTGAGGATGGCTTTAACTGGACTAGTCGCACAATGAGTGCTAGTGCCAACGGATATAGTGCTATAGATTTTGGTAATAGTAACAGATCTGGAATTTGGTCAGCTGTACAAAGAGGAGCTGCTGGTACTGTAGCAAGTAGTGTAGCTACAGGATGTACAACCTACGCTAGAGCATTAGTTACTAATGAAGTTCTTAGCAGTATTCGAGTTATTGAACCAGGTTCTGGTTATTCGAGCGCACCAGCTGTAACAATTGTTGATCCAAATAATACTGTTGAAGCAGCCACAGAAGTTCGTAAAGGAGTAGGTGTATTAGCTCAGCCTAACTTTAGTAATAGAGGAACAGGCTATACTACAGCCACAGCCAGTGTAGTAGGTAATGGTACCATAGACACTTACCAAACAGGTACATTTATCGCAGTTAAGAATTTAACAGAAATTCCTAGATCAGGATCAAATGTTCAGTTTAGCGGTATAAATGACGTGTATTATAAGTTAGTAAATGTTACTAACTTGTTGCCTCAAGGTAGTAGATATACAGCAGTGCTTCAAATCAGTCCTGGATGGGATATGGCAGAGAGCGCCGATCATGAAACTGACATTACTATAAGAATTCGTTATAGTCAAGTTCGTTTAACTGGTCATGATTTCTTAGATATTGGTACAGGTAATTTTACTAATACAAATTATCCTGGTAATCCATTAATAGATCCTGACCCAACAAAAGAAACCAACGAGTTTGGAGGCGGTCGTGTATTCTACACTAGTACAGACCAAGATGGTAACTTTAGAGTAGGCGATATTTTCAGTGTAGAACAATCAACTGGTATTGCTAGTTTGAATGCTGAAGCATTTAGTATTGCTGGTCTACAAGAATTACAATTAGGTAGTGTGGCGTTAGGAGGAACAGGTGCTACAATTACAGAATTTAGCACTGATCCTTATTTCACAGCTGATTCCGATAGTCTAGTACCTACTCAACGTGCTATTAAAGCGTATATTAGTGCTCAAATTGGTAGTGGATCAAGTAGTTTGAACGTAAATAGTTTGACTGCTGGTATTGTTTATATAGCAGGCGACACTATTACAACTACCACCGGCGCTCAAATTAACATAAATACTACAATGAATTTTAATGATGGTGTAGATGGTTATGCTTTAGCATATAGTTTATTCCGTTAACAAATAAGGAAAGATAAATGGCATCAGGAAGATTAGGCGCTAACGACTTAACAGTGGCAACATTGACTACTGTGTATACTGTGCCAGCCAGTACTTTTTCAGTTGTTACAATTAGTGTTTGTAATAGAAGTAATCAAGCTGCTAATGTAAGAATTGGTTTGTCTGCTACAGCTACACCAACAACTGCTGAGTATATAGAATTTGATACAGAAATTTTAGCCAAAGGCGTATTAGAGCGCACCGGCATTGTTTTAGAAGCAACAAGAAACGTAGTAGTTTGGTCATCTATACCCAATGTTACAGCAGCGGTGTATGGTATCGAAACATCGACAACATAAATAGGAAGTCAGGGGAAATAAATGGGAAGATATATTACAACAACGGGCACAGCAGGAGCAACATTCCGTGAAATCTCTACTAACTATAACGCATTAGTAAATGATAGAATTTTAGCGACTACAGCAGCAGGCGCATTAACAATTACTTTGCCTGCCAGTGGTAGTTTATTAGTTAATGATACAATTCAAATCATAGATATTGGAGCTACAGCAGCTACCAATAATATTACAGTTGCTAGAAATGGAGCTAAGATTCAGAATGTTGCTGATGATTTGACCATTGATACCAACGGTGCGATAGTTACATTGATTTACAGCGGCGCAACATATGGTTGGATCGTTGGCTCAGCTTAATAATTAGGAAATTTGAATGCCTTCATCACTTAAATCTTTAGTAGGTTCTAAATCTGAATCACTGAATCCCAGTGAGTTCAATTTAGAAAAAGGACAAATTTGGGGATTTCAACCTAATACTAATCAAGTACCTAACTGCTTTTGCTGGTGTCCTCCTACCGGACGTGCTGGTATTGTAGTTATAGATATGTGGGGAGCTGGCGGCAGCAGTGCGAGAATGTGTTGCTGCGGATACGGACTTCCAGGTAATGCCGGCGCATATGTGAGAAAAGCATTTTGTATTAGTGCTAAACAAACTTGTTGCACATTCGTTTGTGGAGTAGCACATCACGCTTGTCGAGAAAGTAATTTATGTTTTAGAGGATGTTCTGGACCATCACAAGTTTGCTATTCAGTAGGTCTATGCGGTAATCAAAATTTAAGTAATTTTCCTGAATCTTGTGATCTTACTAGCTATGGTGCCGGCGGTGGCGGCGTGGCTTGTAGTGGTTGTATGTTTAGATATCAATGTCATACACAATTCGATGGATGTTTATGCGCTCAGGGAGGCATGGGCGGTGTAAGTGTATGTACTACAGGCGAAAGTGCTTGGTGTTGTTTTACTTGCCAATGGTTCTGCGGAACAAAATTTAATAATGAAAACTGCGGATTGATCTGTAATGTACAAAACTCGCACTGTGTATATATGTGCGGATGTACTCCAAGCAGTCTGTATCCACAATGTTGTTATGCTAACTGCTGGGGAGCACCATGCTGTGTAGCTGAAATGTGTGGCGGCAATTATAGAACAGGCGGAAGAAATCATATAGCTAGAGGATTTGGTGGCGATATTAATTGTTGCGGACACTTTAGTTGTGTAGCATTTTTTAACTGTCAGGCTAATAATGATTGTTGTATCACTGCTTATATTCCAGGACCTGCGGGAATGATTAGTCAAGATGGTGTGGTACATGCTGTATCGTTTGAAGCTAGTAACGAATATGGAAACTTTGCCGGTAGCGGCGACCATCAACACAATTTTATGATTAGTGCTGCTAGTAGATTCCCAAGCCAAGGTGTACCTTGGGCATATTGTTGGGGATTTGGCGGTAGTTGCGGATGTTACGAAGATAATGGATGTTATGCTTATGTACCACCAGGGCATGGAGCATTCTTTGCTGTTGTATGCGCCAATGTACGCGATACAGGACATAAAGGCGGCAATGCCGCAGTTAGAATTAAGTTTATAGCGAGTTAATGAATGCCAACGTCATTTACACAATTAGTTAGAGAAGAATTGCGTCAAGCATTTTTTGATGAAGAAATGCTTGAAAAAGGTAAGATTTGGATTTTTTCTGAACCTAACGTGAGAACTAAACAGTTTTGCTGCATGTGTTGGCAAGCTCCTTGCTGCGGATGTGTAGTATTAGAAGTATGGGGTGCGGGTGGATCAGGAGCACAAATGTGCTGCTGCGGCGGCGGTTTGCCTGGAAATGCTGGAGCATATGCTCGTAAATGTTTTTGTGTTACTAGAGGTTGCTCAGTAACAGGATGTATTGGATTTAGTTGCGGTAATTCTAGCGCATTATGTTTCAGAGGATGTTCGGAACCTACCATGGTTTGTTGGTTCGGCAATGGTACAAGCGGATGTATTTGTGCTCAAGGTGGCAGAGGCGGAGCTAGCGTATGCTCTACTGGAACAAGTCTATATTGCTGTTTTACATTTTTCGGATATTGTAGTACTATCATTAATAGTAACTGCGGTGTAGTATGTAATTTTGGAGCAGGAGCCAATGGTGTAACTATTGCTAACTGCTGCGCCCAAGCTTATGGTGGAGATGTGAACTGTTTTGGTGGCTTCAGTTGCGCAGGATTTTACGGCTGTGTTCCAAACTGTGTATGTAGCCAAGTATATTTTGTTCAAGGACCTGCTGGATATTTTTCAGAAGGCGGCGCACTATTACAATTCGGAACTGAAAACGATAATGAATTTAGTAACTGGTCCGGACAAGGACATATGCAGTATATTCATGCTCTAAATTCAGCGAGTCGAAACCCACAGCAGGGTATTCCTACAGAAAGTAAATGTTGGACCGGCGGGCGTAGTTGCGGATGCTATGAAGCACAAGGCTGTATATCATGGTATCCTCCAGGATGGCCTGGTATGGCTCCTAGTCCTTGTGCTGGTGTAAGAGATCATGCTACTAGAGGAGGCCCAGGTGCTATTAGAATTAAGTTTATTGCGAGTCAAGCATAATGCCAACTAATTTAACAGAACTAGTAAAACAGAGAGCTCAGTCAGGATGGGAAGGCGATCATTCTGAAAATAATCTTGAGCAAGGACGGATTTTTGTATTCAGTCCAGGTAATGTACGAACTAATTTTTGCGGTGGTTTTTGTTGGAGAGCACCCGGAACAGGATGTGTAGTATTGGAAGTTTGGGGAGCAGGCGGTAGTAGTAGTCGTATGTGCTGTTGTGGCTGGAGTCTACCTGGAAATGCTGGAGCATATGCTCGTAAATGTTTTTGTGTGGCTAGTGGATGTTATGTAACTGGTACTATTGGATTTAGCTGCGGTAATGCAGATGCTTTTGGATTCAGAGGATGTTCTGAAGCTACTTGTGTTTGTTGGTTTGGTAATGGAACTAATGGATGTATCTGTGCTCAAGGCGGTCGTGCTGGATGTAGTACATGCGGAACTGACGGCGGCTGCGGCGGCTATTGTTGTTTTAGAGCGTTAGGATATTGCGGTTCTAATAATGGTTTTGGCAATGGTATGGGCACTGTATGTAACGCTTCTAGTTTTGGTACAATTGCTAGTGCAGTAGGTGGTGATATCAATTGTTGTGGTGGTATAGGATGTGTGACATTCAGTTGTTCTTGTCCTACAGCAGCCGGTCGTTGCTGTTATACACAACATGTTCCAGGACCATCAGGAGTTTGGGGTTGTACAGGAACCCCATACATAAGCTATCAGTTTGCTGACGATGCTACGGAAGCACCTATTCCAGGACAAGGACTACACGGATTTATTACAGGACTAAGTACTAGTCGCAACGGAACTAAAGGTTCTCCGCACCCATATACATGGCGTTCTGATCGTATTTGTGCGTGTTATGAATCAACTGGTTGTATTCCTTATGTACCATACGGTTGGGGAGCACCAGGAGGCGCATATTGCGGTGATGTAAGAGATAACGGATATAGAGGCGGTCAGGGCGCAGTAAGAATAAGATGGTTTACATAAAGGTAGGAGTAAAATATGCGTAAATTTTTTACGGTAAAATTATCAGACGAACCGTATAAAACAACAACTAATTTAAACAAAACTATACAGGCAACTTATCTAGGTCCTAGATATCTAGCATTGTGTGTACATACTCCAAGCGGAGAAATTAGATATGTTGCTAGATCAGGAGAAACTGAAGGCGAATTAGAATTGCCAAATTTAGTCGACGATGATCCAGAAACTGAGTTTATTGTAATAGATGCTAAAGAAAAAACATTTGAAGCAGCATACTTGACAGGAACATACGAGCATGATCCAATTCCTGATTATGTAGAGCAGTTATCAAATAATAGAGGAACATATACATATACTTGGGCCGGTGGTGCTATTAATCAAAATTATTACGGACAAGATATGTTCTATAGAAATGGAGAATTTACCACTCCTCGTTTTAGAGAACACGCAGTAACCAAAGAAAGTGTATTCGAAGGATCTAAAAAAGCAGCGAATCTTATTACTCAATCGTTAGTGGATAATGATTATACTGATAGCGAGCGTGCCGCTTTAGAAGAATATAGAGATTGGTTAAACAATTTAGCAACAACTTATTCAGATGTAGATCATTGGAAAATACCATTCCCAGCGAATCCTCCAAAATATTACTAAAAATCGTTGACTCTTAATTAGTCTGGTACTATTATATTAAAAGATATATAATAGGCCAGACTATTTTTACGGAGTTTAAATGAGATCAAAAGCTTTTTTTATTAACGGTGGAGCAGGAAGAGTAATTTGTTCTATCCCTGCTTTAGAACAATACGAAAAAGAATCCGGTGATAAAGATTTCGTCATAGTATGTGAAGGAGGTACGGATTTGTTTAAAGGACATCCTACGCTAGACGATAGAACCTATGACGTTTGGCATAAAAATCTTTTCAAAGAAAAAATCAAAGACAGGGATGTTATTAGCCCAGAACCATATAGAGTATGGGAATATTATAATCAAAAATGTAACTTGTCACAAGCGTTCGATATTGAAATCAATAAGCAAGGTGTAAGAGAACTACCTAGACCTAATTTGTTTTTAAGTAAAGAAGAACTACTAACAGGTAGACATGTTGTAGCAGAAATTAAAAAAACTTTAAAAAAAGATAAAACTATTGTCATGCAGCCATTTGGCAGAGGAATACAATATATAGATGAAAGTTTTGTAGATCCTACAAGTAGGAGTATAGAATATAAAGACACCAAAGTGTTAATTAGAAAACTACAGGAAAACGGATTTGGTGTTATAATGATGAGTGAAATTAAACTGGATCTAAGAGAGGAAAAATATAAGGATGACGTTGCTGCTCCTGAAAATACAGGACTAAGACAATGGGCAGCTATTATTAAGTATTCGGATCACTTTTTTGGGTGCGATAGCGTAGGGCAACATTTAGCTTATGCTATGAACAAACCTTCGACAGTTGTTTTTGGATCAACTTTTCCTATTAATGTAAGTTATCCAGAGTGTCCTACTTTTAATATTTTAGATATGGGAGAAGATACTAGAGAATATAGCCCAATAAGAATTACTCAGGATGAACGTGTAGATAGAAAACATGAAAACATTATGACTATGACTCCAGCTATTCACGACTATGTTATAGATACAATTTTAGGTAAACAGGAAAAATGATGTCAAATATAAATTTAAAAACAGGATGGATCGCTGCTATAGCAAGAGGTCATAATGCTGGAGTATGCTTATTAAAAGACGGAGAAATCGTCTTTAGCATAGAAGAAGAAAGATTAAGTCGTCAAAAATACGACGGCGGACCATATGCTAGTATGATAAAAATACTAGAATATACTGATAAAATTGATTATCTAATAGTAGCACATACTCAAAAATTAAAAGAAACAGCAGGACATGTAGACTACACTGGAGACGACGTTTATACTGGACTAGCTAGAAAATTGAATTTAATTGAGAGAAGAGCTAATCTACATAATCATCCACAAGTAATCGATTTAAGTCATATACATCATAAACTTCATAGTGCCTGTGCCTTTTATCGCAGCGGGTGGGACGATGCTGTAAGTGTAATCGTAGACGGAGCAGGAACATTTATTCAGATTCAGTATGGTAATACTCCTATGACCATCTGGGAAACGGAAAGTATAATCGATTGTGGGTACCCGGCTAATTTTAAAACTTTATATAAACATTACGGTACTAGAGATCCTATAGTTAATCAAATGTACGATCAATTAGAGTCGGACGGATTTGATGAACCAGGACAATTTCACGAAGCAGTACTCACCGATGTTTCAGGCATTGTTAAAATTTATGAAGCGGTTACAGAGTACTGCGGATTTAGCGGAATTGAAGCAGGCAAAACAATGGGGTTATTTCCGTACGGAAAAGAAAATAACAAAATTCCAAAATTATTTGATAATACTACCAAAGTTCCGTTATCTAATAGAAATTTAGTTATCCCTAACTATCCAAATGGCGCATTTGTTAATAAAAATGTTTACGATTTTTTGTGCGAAGAACCTGAAGATAGAGATGTTGATGTAACACTGTTAGAAAACAGAAGAGATCTTGCATACGCTGTTCAAACACAGACACAAGAACAAGTTTTACGATTAATACGTAAAGCAGTTGAAATGACAGGAAAAAAGAAAGTAGTAATAAGCGGCGGATACGGATTAAACTGTGTAGCTAACTACTATTATTTAGAACACCTGAAAAAAGAAGGTATAGAAATTTACGTAGAACCCATTAGTAATGACGCAGGTACAGCGATGGGTGCTGCGTTATTGTTTTGGCACGGTGTAACTCAAAGTAAAGAGATACAAAAATTAGATACACTCTATTTAGGACCAAAATATACCTATACAGAAAGACAAATTATAGAAAAGGCAGGATATGCTGGCGGCGAAGTTATTGATGCTACTAAAGAAGACATTGTAAATCTGCTAGTGGAAAAAAATATTGTTAGTATTTTTCAAGGACAAAGTGAAAACGGTCCTAGAGCATTGGGTAACAGAAGTATACTGTTTAACCCTACTTTTCCTGATGGTAAAGACTTCGTAAACTCTGTAAAACGCAGGGAATATTTTAGACCATTCGCAGGAACTATACTACAGGAATATGTTCATGATTGGTTTGATTTAAGAGGAATGGATCAAAGCCCCCATATGATGTATGCTGTTAATTGTCAACCAGGTGTAGCGGAAAAAATTCCAAGTATTATTCATGTGGACGGTACTTGTAGAATACAAACAGTTACAGAAGAACAAAATTATCATTTTTACCAGCTAATCAAAGCGTTTCACGAAAAAACAGGAATTCCTATTCTGTTCAACACCAGCTTTAATCTAGGTGGAGATCCTTTAGTAGAAACATTAGACGACGCTATAAGTACTCTTGTAAGAAGCGATATTGAATACTTGTATTTGCCAGAGTATAATAAGCTAATAAAAATACCAAATTAACCTACAAATTCTGCCAAGTAAACGATATGCTAAATATAGTTAATATTGGCAGAATTATATGTTAAACTTTTCTAGTTTTTTCGATCAGGGAGTACATTCTACACTTCGGTTAAAACCCGGAGTAAATTGGGCCCACAAAGGACAGTGGGTTCAAATTTATACTGCTCTAAATGTAGAAATTGATAGGTGGTACGTTGGAGATTACTCTAGCGTTTCATATACTATGACTGTAGAATATGATAGTCATACTAAAGAAACTATAAATTTACTAGTCGTAGCAACTCCTAACAGTGTAAATTTAGTAGAATACGGAAGAATTGGTACTGTAACAAGATTAGCTAACTTTTCTATAGATGTTAATGACAGTTATGTAACATTATTAGCTAACCCAAGTAATATATCTTATGACGGGTCGCGAGTTATCTTTGTAGCAGATTATGCAGAATCAGTTAGTCTATCAACAGCAGCAGCTATTCCAAAAACTATCCAGGAAAGTAAATTTTATTCTGAATATGGATTTGAAACAGCAAACTTTACAGTTGCTAATGGAACTATCAATGCTGTTAATGTTAACACAGATAATTTACAAGTTCAAAATAATTTAGCAGTTTCTTCTGGTGTTGTCAATATTAACAGCGCAGGAGTAGGAGGTAGTATTAATAATGTAGTGATAGGTAATATTACTCCTCGTGCGGCAACCTTTACTGATATCACATCAACAAATAATACTCAACTATCAAATCTTAATTTATTAGGAAACTTTACTGCTACAAACAGTGATAGTCTAATTAATTTGTCTCCTACAGGAGTAGGATCAGTAACAGTATTACCTAGCGTGACAGGTAGTATCGATAATATGACTATTGGAAATACCATTCCAAGAGCAGCATATTTTACAACAATGAATTCTAATGCTTTATTAAGCACCACCGGAACCATTACGACATTTACTAGCACTTTAGGAACAGTTACTACATTAAACAGCACTACAGGAAACATTACTAATGTACAATCTACATCGATCACAGCAACAAATATAACTATTAACAACTCGTTAACAGTTGATACAATTACAGCAGACGAAATAACAATAAACAATGCTCCTTCTGGTCCATCTAAGGCTACAAGGAAAGATTATGTTGACGCAACTGCTACAGCATTAGCTATAGCATTAGGCGCCTAACGGAGAACTAAATGTCAAAGAAAAGAATTCAAAATTATGTGTTTTTACCAGGCGTGGCTAGTAGCAGTAATGCTTATCCTAACGCATATACTTTATTAACTAATAATAAAAGCTTTATTCAAAAAGAAGCAAATGCTTATATTAATGCTAGTATTGCTACCGACACAGCTATAAATCTTAATCCAAACGCAGTAGGATTGTTAACAAATAATAAAGAATTCTTAAAAAAGGAAATTAGAGCATACATAGCCGCACGAGTAGCGGCAAGTACTGGTCCATTCGCAGGATACACTTACGACGCAGATAAATGTGAAAGAGATGTAGGATTCGTAATTGATGCTTACATTTATGATTTACGTTATGGCGGCAACGAACAAATAAGATATGTAGCAGCACAATATTGGTTAGGCGGAACAGCTCAAGTAGATGGTAATAGACAAGCAGAAATTTGGGCGCATACAAAATTAAGAGACATTATTACAAAATATATTTTCTTACGCACACTTTATCCAACAGAACAAGTAGCTGGTGTTGTTCAAAGCACATCAGGATCTAATGCTGAAACACATATGCAGCAAAGATTAAGTTCTTTATCAGAAATACTTTTAGATGTAATTACAAATGGTCTAAGTGTTTTACAAGAAAATAATTTTAATCCTAACGCAGTAAGTTTACTATCTAGAAACAAAGAATTCTTAAAAGACGAAATTACTGCCTGGATTGGAACACAAGTAGCAGGAAATATTGCTCCATTTGTAGGTTTCACTTATGATGCTTCTAAATGTAAACGTGATGTAGGATATGTAATTGAAGCATACATTTCTGATTTGAAAAATAGTGGTACAGAAAAAACTAGGGAAGCAGCACAACAATATTGGTTAGGAGGTGTAGCACAGGTTGATGGTAGTAGACAAGCAGAAGTAGCAGCTCATACCAAGTTAAGAGATATAATCAATAATTATATTCTGGCTAAATTACCATACGACAGCGATCAAAGTCCTGTAATTACTACACAAGATACTACCGGACTAGCAGCTGAAGTAGGAACAACTACCACAATAGCCACTTTAGCTAGTGTAGTTATTAATACTATCGATGCTGGTTTAATAACCTTAACAAACTTAAATTTATATCCAAATGCTGTAGCTTTGCTGACAAACAACAAAGAATTCTTAAAAGACGAAATCACTGCCTGGATACAAACTCAAGTTACTGGAGCCATTGCTCCATTTGTAGGTTATACTTTTGACGCCGCAAAATGTAAAAGAGATGTCGGGTATATAATTGATGGATATATTTACGACATAAGATACGGAGGTCGAGAAGGCACTAGAGATATGATTAGTCAATATTGGGTAGGAACAACTGCCCAAGTTGACGGCGATCGGTCTCCGGAAGTCGCTGCTCATAATAAGCTAAGAGATATTATCAATAATAATATTTTACCGTTAGTTGCTTATTCTAGTGCTCAAAGCCCAGTAACAAGCACACAAAATTTATCAGGATCAGCTGCTGAAACTGGTGTTACAGCCATTGTTACTAGTTTAGCAAGTGTTGTAACTAGTGTTCTAGCTAACGGTTTAAACAGCTTGCCTGTAGTACCTATAACTCAAAGTTTAAGAAATTTTGCTGGATATGTTTATGATACCAGTAAATGCGAAAGGGATATAGGATATGTATTAGACGCTTATGCTAACGATTTGCGTTATGGCGGTAATATCGAAATACGTTTCGTTTCTAGTAGATACTGGGAGTCAGGAGTTCCTCAAGTAGATGGGGATCGCAGACCAGAAATTAAAACTCATGAATTTATTCGTGATTTGATTAACAGCTATATCTTTACTCAAGCAACTTATACACCGTTACAAGTTTTGGTTTCGAGATATACCAATGGAGGCATTACCTATGAATCCGCTGCGGCGTCAAGAATATACGCATTAGAAACTGTACTAACATCTGTGATTGAAAATGGATTATCAAGTCTTCCTGCTAGAAGTAATGGAGTAACTCAACTTCGAGTACAAGGAAAAATCAATTTAGATGAAATTCTTTTAATCACTAATACTACAGAAAATATAATAATGTATAATTTTAGTAGTAATGATTATGGAGCTACAGTTGATTACTTTGACACTTACAATAGTAATGGTCTACCTAGAGACGAAGACTACCCACAATTTTTACAAACTGCTGATTACGTAAGCACAATTACTTTAAACGTAGACACTAGTACTTGCCTTTCAACAGATGATATTCAGATATTTGTTGAATCTGACGAAATGAAAATCAGACCTTGGGATTTTGGAACTGATGCCATTGAACGTATGCGTGTAGCTACTCCACAAAGTATGCTTGACGCAGACTTTGAATACGGATTACAGCCGACTAAATGGCAAGCAATTGGTTTATTAAGACAATATCCTAGTGTATATGAAATTCCAGGTACAGATACAGCAGTATCTACTGTGGTTACAGACGCTAGTGCAGGTACAGGTAATGTAGGTGCTAGTCTTATAACAGTTACTACTCAAGGACCACACGGATTTACTGTAGGAACACCAATTACTATTAAAGCACTTGCTAATACTATTACAGGATTTAGTAGAGCAGAAGGAACATTTTTAGTTAACACTGTACCTAGTACTACTACATTCACTTACTACAGTGCTAGTAAAGTAGGAACTACTAACGGACAAATTTTAGCTACAGCTTATACACAATTAAGAAAAGCATCGTTCTACACAGGCGCTAGTTTAGGAACTCCAACTTTTTCAGTATATAGTCCAGGGAGTGCGGGCACTATTACATCAGAATTTATAACTACTTCTGGATCTGATCAAATCGCATTTATAGGAACAGCTCCTAGTATCGGTGCTCCATTAACAGCAGCAGGTATTAATCCTGGAACTCAAGTTACTGGTATTGTAGGTACAGGCGGAGTTATGGTTCAAACTGCTGCTGCCAGTAATGCCATTATAGGCGACACAAGTTTTGATGTTGAGAATGCTAGCGGTATTTTAGAGGGAATGGCTATAGACAACGGAACAGGAACTGCTGTTTTCGTTACAGGTATCACAGGTACTACTGTAAGTTTAAGTGCTCCTTTGACTGCTCCTAAAACTGGCGGTACAGAAACTTATACAGGATTGTCAGCTTCCTTGACTAGTCCAATAGGCACAGGAGCTACATTTAATTTTGCTAGAGTAAATGGTTCTTATCAATATGTAGGTGTTGCTAACGGAGGAACTAATTATAGACAAGGCGATAGAGTAAAAATTCTAGGTAGTTTATTAGGCGGTTCAGATTCAGTTAATGACATCACTATAACCATATTAAGTGTGGATAGCGGCGGGTCAGTCTCTAACGTTGACAGTACAATACCTATAAATTTTACTGGCACTAGTGTCAATGGATCTGTAACTTATACTCCAGTAAGTCAATCTAGTACTACTGGAACTGGTATTAACAGTACTTGGAATATTGTACGAAGCGACACTGGAGATTCTTCAGCAGGAGTATATTCTGTTACAAATGTAAATCCAGGAAGTAATTTTAATCCAGGAGATCAAATTGTTATTACAGGTGATCTATTAGGCGGAGCTACTCCTGAAAATGATTTGTTTATAAATGTATTGACTGTGGGCGGATTAGGGGAAATATTAACTTATACAACTACAGGTAGTGCTTTAGGTACAGATGCCTTGTTTACTAACTTAGCATGTTCAAATCTTCCTCATTTAGGAGCAGGAGCAGTGTTTACTGTTAGTAGAGCCGGTGGTGTTTATACTGCTATCCCAACTAACGGAGGATCTGGATATCAAGTCGGAAATGAATTAACTATAGCTGGATCTTCCCTAGGAGGTACTAATCCCACTAATAACTTAACTATGACAGTTACTTCCATTGATGGTACTAACGCAATAATGTTAGTACTAGAATTTGGTAATGCTGTAAGTGGAAGTGTTGTGGATTTTGTGTCTGCTCTTTCTTTAAGTGAAGTTACTACCGGAACTATAGCAGATGGAACTTCTATAGCGTATGCTGCTATTGCCGGAATACAAGTGGCGTTTACAACAGCACATGGGCTGGTTCCTGGAGCTAGTATAACCGTTGCTATTTTAAGTAATGGTCCTAATCATGGATTTGCTGCTGGACCGTTTTTCGTAGAAAGTGTTCCGACTCCTACAACAATTAGATATACTGCCAGAACAAGTGGAACTGTTGATGTTTCGACTGTAACATTAGCCGGAACTGTATACACTAGATCGGATGCTTATTTTGTTCACAGACCATATGACGGTGGTGTACAATTAGGTACAGGCGGTCCACAACACGGTGCTCAGGCAATTCGTATGAGTAAAAAATACATTCGTTATCAGTCTGGTAAAGGTGTAATGTATACAACAGGTGCTTTATTTGCTCCTAGTTATGACCTTCAAAGTTTAACAGCTACCGGAACAGCGGTTGGGTCTTATATAACTGTAGTTACTGATGATGTTGATCATGGTTGTCAAGTAGGCGGAGTGATCAGAATTAAAGGTGTAATAACTTCTGGTTATAACGGAGATTATACTGTTACTGATATTATTAACGAACGTCAATTCAGAGTACAGGCACAAACTGTTTTAGGTAATGTATATGCTACTTTATCTGGACAAAGTCAGATGAGTTTAGTTCGCTGGCATGGTGCTACCGTAAGAGCAGGAACATTTGATGAACAAAATGGAATGTTTTGGCAGTATGACGGTCAAACTTTAAGTGTAGGTAGACGTACAAGTACATTCCAGTTAGCAGGAACTGTGAGTATAAACAGAGATACTAACTTAATTACAGGAACTAATACAAGATTCAGAGATCAATTACATGCCGGAGACAAAATTGTTATAAAAGGTATGACACATTGCGTAGCTAATATAGATAGTCAAACTAGTATGACAGTTACTCCTGATTATAGAGGAGCAGTAGATGCCATTCAAAGTAAGTTATGTAAAGTTGAGGACATTATCGTACCTCAAAGCCAATTTAATATTGATAGATTAGACGGAACTGGGCCAAGCGGTTATGATGTAGATACTTCTACCATGCAGATGATTGGACTTCAATATACATGGTACGGTGCTGGGTTCATTGATTATATGCTCAGAGGTAGTGATGGTAATTATATTTTTGTACATCGTATTAGAAATAGTAACGTAAACACAGAAGCTTATATGCGTACTGGTAACTTACCTGTTAGGTACGAAGTTATCAATGAAGGAGCTAGAGATAAATTAGCCAGTTCCATTACTTCTACACAAACTACTATACCTCTTACAGATGCTACTAATTTTCCAAACGAATCAGGTGTAGTACTGATTGACAACGAACTAATAGCATTTACAGGAAAATCAGGCAATACATTAACTGGATGTACTAGAGCAGCTCCTATGACAAACTTTGTAGCAGGAGCTTCAAGAACATTTACAGCAGGAGCTGCTGCTACTCATGAATATAATACTGGAGTTGTACTTGTATCGAATACAGTTAGTCCTATTATTAGTCACTGGGGTAGTGCTTTCCTGACTGATGGAAGATTTGATGAAGACCGCGGATATCTGTTTAACTATGCAGCTACTAATGTTAGTATTTCAACAACAAAAAGAACTGCTTTCTTAATCAGATTAGCTCCTAGTGTAAGTAATGCTATTGTGGGAGATTTAGGAGAAAGAGAGTTATTAAATCGTGCGCAATTACTATTAAAAGGTATTGAAATTACATCAGATACAGGTACAGGCGGTATCGTTGTCGAAGGTGTATTAAATCCCCAGAATTATCCAATTAGTCCTTCAGATATATCTTGGTCAGGATTACAAGGATCTGCTCAAGGCGGTCAGCCAAGTTTTAGTCAAATCGCTTCTGGCGGTTCGGTAGTTTGGAGTGCTGCAGGTCAGACTACTGCTACAGCTACTACACAGGCCTTTCCATCAGGTAGTATTACTGCTAGATCATTAAGTTGGCGCAGTAACAGAAGTTTACAGAACGGGGAGAACTATTTTGTAGTTACCGAATCTGATCGTAATTCGTATGTGAGTCAGGGATGGGCAGTAGGTGATCGTGTAAGCGGAACAGGTATTCCAGCAAACACAACAATTACGCAAATATCTTTTTGGTATAATGATGGCGCTCTAGGAAATGTTTTCTATGTACAAATGAGTCAAAATGCTAATCAAAACGTCGCTGGTAACAGCACACTTACAGTAACTAAGGCCTACAACGTTAGCGGTACTTCGGTTTTATTCTTTCAAAGTGCCAGTTGGACTTCATCAGGAGCAACAACAGGTACAGAAGTAGATGATCCTACTAAGTTTCCAGGCGGTACATTTGTCACTAATGCTACAGCTCAAAGTTATTTTGGAACAAGTTATTTCCGTGTTACATTTAATCAAGCTAGCCTTGGAGCAGCGTTTACTCCAGGCACTACTACAATACAATTTAAATTCGGTCTACCACCTTTCGCTCTACCAGGAGAAACAGTGTTTTCATTTATTGCTGGACCAGGTACAACTAGTGTGCTTGATTTAAGCGAACTAAAGGAATTAACAAATACCACACTAGGTGGTCGAGGAACTTATCCTAATGGACCAGACGTACTTGCTATTAATGTATATAAGGTAGCAGGTGCTGCTATTAATGCCAACATAGTTTTACGTTGGGGAGAAGCGCAAGCTTAAAGACTATCAATAATGTCTATAATAGATTGGATCTTAGTTTGTAAAATTTTATTTCTCAAGCTAAGATCCAATGCTTTGTGTAGAGGTTTTGGAGGAGTATTTAAAGTGAACCATCCCCAAGCATTATGCTCATGACTTAAAACCGGTACAAATTCTGTAGGAACTACACAAAAGAATGTGTGAAAATTGAACATACTGTCACTACTGACAAATCGTTCTAACGGTATGGTTTTTTTAATTTCTGGAAGAAATCCTAATTCTTCTTCGATTTCTCGTTGTAACCCTTGCCAAGCAGTTTCATTATTATGATTAGTACCCCCTACCAATCCCCAATGCCCATTATGCTTGCCATTATTTTTTTGTAATAATAAAAATCGACGGGTATCTTTTGAACATATCAAAGCACCAGAACAATCTATTAGTTCTAAAGTTCTAGTCTCCATTGTCCCTTTCTGTATTCGCCTTGGAATGACTTAACCCACGCTATACCATTCCATTTATATTGTGTAAGTGTATAGAGATTTGTTTGATAAATCAACTGATCTGAGCTTTCTTTTGCTGAAAAGATAATATGCCATTTAGATCCATCCCATTCTATAATATCATTGGCATCGGCAATAAAGTCAGAATTATCAGCATTTTTCCAAGCATCTGGACCGTCTTGATTTAAATTTAATTTATAAGTCACAGTACTACCAATTGCTATAGCTGTAGCAGTTACAATGTAAAAAATATTATTACTGTTTAAGGGAGTAGATGGTGTATAAATGCCATCAATATATAATTCATGACTATTAACTAAATCGAAATCTATACCTGTGTTAATTCTTTTAGAGCTGTTACTAGTAACAAAGGTATCTATTACACCCCCGCCTATGCTTTCCAATATAAGATATCTAGTTCCGACATCAGGGTCTAATCCTGACCCATTTGGTCCCGTTTTAGTTGGATCGATGACAGCGTCAAACGTGCCCCAACTAGTAGATAAGCGACTCGGGCCTTCTATTAAATCATTTGTAGGAAAGGTATCTTCATCCCAATTAGCTACCATTTGTGTTTCATCTAAGGAATTTAAACTAAGGTATCCTACAACTTCACTTCCGTCTGATTGAAGTAGATAAATTTTGCTAAGTCCTGCTGTA
>Ga0129333_10000308_pt1 | contig 37080 bp, 52 predicted proteins | sample CPB6_08_DNA_FD_94474 | JGI IMG/M metagenome (GOLD analysis project Ga0129333, IMG submission 94474) | Freshwater to marine salinity gradient microbial communities from Chesapeake Bay, USA - CPBay_Sum_0.6_0.8_DNA | ecosystem: Environmental > Aquatic > Marine > Coastal | place: USA: Chesapeake... | reverse complement strand
TGGGTTTAGGTTTTCCTACAGCTGATTGCACTTTAACTGTGCATGGTACGCTTGAGTTTTTCATTTTGTTTATTTTTTAATTAATCAAACATAGATCCAAAATCACGACCACCACCACGACCACCACGAGTCAACCTTTGAACATTAGTAGCGGTATTAACAACCTCACCAATAGCTCCAGCAATTTCTCTAGCCTTTTGAGCTCTCTCTTTTCCGAGAGTCCCCTTCGCAGCGGCTTCTATATTATGCTCTCTCTTAGCCTGCTTCAGCTCAGCTCTATATTGCTTCTTTGTCATATACGGCTTACGCTCTCCAGGATCTGGAGATTCAGCAAGCGGATAGTCTCTGCTCTTATTCTTTTTCATTTTGTTTACTTATTTCTTTTGTATACAGATTCACCAAGACGACTAAGTTTTTGTAGTCCAGAAATCCTAGATGATGTATCTCCAACCCTTCTCTTATTCTCAGCCTTCTCTTTCTTCTTCTCCTTTTCCTTTGCTTTTGATGCATACTCGGAAAGGCTAGCTGTCTGCTTCTGAAGTGAATTCAGCCTATCGATAACACTGTTACGAAAGTTAATGTCATCGTTAGTAACGTCGGTCTTCTCTTTTGAATTAGTATCGTTAGACATAATTACTTATTGAACTTCCTGTTACCGTATGTGTTTCCACCAACATAGCAGCCCTGACCCACCTTGCAGTTTTTTCTATTCTGACGATCAATCTGTCTCTGCTCCTTACCCTTGCCGCTCATCATGAACCAGTTCTCTTTAGACCCGAACACCTTCTCGGCAAAAGATGATCCGCTTTTCTCCTTTGGCTTAGTGGTCTTTAGCGCTACTCTATCTCTTGACTTTGAGCTATAACCCCCACTACCAGCAGCGGCATCAGGTGTCATTACAATGGATCTAGTGGCTGACCCTGTCTTTGCAGGAACGCCGGCAAATCTTTTTTGAGCAGGCTTCTCGGTTGTCCCGCTAGCTGATGAGGTCTTCTCCCAGACCTGACGCCCACCTCTTTCTTTAATCATCTGGTATCCCTGCTTCTTTAGCTCAGATACGTTAGCCTCTTCGTTCTTGCGAACTCTAAGTCTACTTTTCTTTCCTTTGTCGTTACCGTTTTTACCTAGTGCCATTGTTGTTAAAGTTTTTTACCAGTAAGTACATCTAAGGCTTTCTTCTTTGCATCTCTGTAAGCCTTATCTTCAGACATCAATCCCTCTAATCCTTTTTTAGTATCAGACACATACTTTCCTTTCTTAGACTCTCTTTTAGAGTTAAATAAGTCTTGGACTTTTTTGATATAACGCTGACGCTCCCCCGGGTCTGGAGACTGAGAAAGCGGATAGTCCCTGTTCATGCTTTTAGACATACCTTTGTGTTTACCTTTGCATACAAAAGTAGCAAATTAAATCTAATGAAATCGGACTACCTAAAGTACTGGAGGGTCATCAGGTATTTTGTAAAGACCAAGTACGGACTGACCCAAGCGGACCTAGACGTGCTGCTGTTCCTAAACTCAGAGTCCTACTTCGGTAGGGATAGGTTCGAGGAGTTTGACAGGCTCCTGTCTTGGGACGACAATAGATTCGACAGGCTCCTAAGAGAAGGGTGGGTGGTAACCTTTAGAGAAAGGAAGGGGAACCGAAGAGCCCTGTACGAGCTATCGTATAAAGCAAAGAGACTGATAGACAGCATATATAAGAAGCTGAATGGGGAAGAGATACCGGAGACAGCGTCACACAATAACACAGTGTTCCATAAGAACGTTGGCTACTCAGACCGCAGGTACCGTGACATGATCATGTCAATGAACCAGTTCGTCAGGGACAAGAAGCGGTCGGCGGACTAAACAAATTTGTTTAGACAACCACCACCACGTCACGCTCCATGATGACAGTGTAGGGCTTGTCCTCGATCAGCATAGTGAACCCATGCCCCTTATCGTAGTAGATGGTGTCCCCCTCCTTGATGACGGTCACGTCGGTCCCGGGCTTAACCACAACCGCCCTCTGGTACCTGAACCCCTTGGCGTCCTCGCCAGATAACAGGAGCCCTGACTGGGTCCTTACATCCTCCTCTACTACTGAGTTGATTACAATGTACTTACCGATTGGTTTCATATATCAAAGTCTGTTTGAATAAAGATAGCCCCGCCTGACGGGTTTGAGTGTCGGACCCTAAGCTCGAAGTGCTCGATCGCATCGATCATGTCCATGCCGTTGTTGACAAGTATGTTGATGCACTTGTTCACCGAGTACACCAGCCTCATGCTGTCCTCCTCTATCCCGACAACAGCATCGTCAAAACCCTCTGGGGTATAGAACATCTGCTCGGGGTAGTGTACTATAACATCCTCTAGTGTCATCAGTCAAAGTTGTCCTCAATAAATATGGGGGTCTTGGCGCCGAAGTCAACATCCCTAACGCTGAACTCGAAGTAGTCAATTGCGTCCACGTACTCGTACCCCTTCTCGATCAGTAGGTCTATGCACTTCTTGCACGAGTATGCGATAACCATCTTTGTTGGCTCGACCCCTATGATAGCGGCGTCAAACCCATCAGCCCTAAGGAACAGCTCCCCGGGGTAAGCCTCAAGTAGTTTATCAAGCATTGGTTCCTGACTCATAGCTTCTTGCCATCGTGATGATAGCGTTTGTTGAAAGAATCGTTGTTGCAACACTGATCGCATTTTGCAGCGCTGACCTTGTGACCTTCAGTGGGTCAATGACCCCCATGTCAATCAGGTCCCCAAATGTACCGCCCTTTAGGTTGTACCCCCATCCATCTTTATTGGTATCACCGTAGATCTCATTCAGCTCCAAGCCAGCGTTAGCAAGTATCTGCGAGACAGGTGCAGCCAACGCATCCGACAGGATCTTGACAGCCACATCAGCCTCGGGGGTGCTGCCTGTTTGCAGTTCGCGAACAGCGATCTCGTACAGCGCCTTGCCAGCGCCGGGGAGGATGCCCTCCTCCATAGCCGATCGAACCGCACACACCGCATCGTCAACCCGATCGTATAGCTCCTTCTGCTCTAGGTCAGTGTTGCCACCAACGTAGATGACCCCAACGCCCCCGGTCAGGGAAGCAATGCGCTCAAGGATGAAGTCACGGTCAGCCTTCTTGGTAGCCACCTCATGCGCCTGCCACAGCTGAGCCACACGCTCGTCAATGTCAGACTGCTTGGACTTCAGGTCAGACTTAATCAGTACGGTCCGGTCCTTACCTACAATACACTTAGACACGTGCCCTAGGTCTGCGTAAGTAATTACACTTAGATCGTCCCCTGTCTTTTCACTGAAGTATGTTGCGCCTACAGAGATAGCGATGTCCTGCATCAGCTCGTGCTGCTTGTATCCAAAGCTAGGTGGCTGGATAGCTACCACCTTCAGGTTGTTCTTGAGCACGTTAGCCGCTAATGTGTTGACCACGTTCTTGTGGCACGGCGAGATGATCAGAAGCTTCTTGCCCTCCTGTATGATTGGTTTCAGTACAGACTCTATCTGCAAGATGTTCGCTATCTCGATGTCAGCCACTAGGACCATGATGTCCTCGTAGATGCACTCGTCCTTCTTCTGGTTGTTAATGAACAGCGGGCTCAGGTAGCCTCTATCGATCTTCAGACCCTTGGTGGTCTCGGCGTATGTATCAGATGTCTGCGAGCGCTCCACCGTAACGATGCCGTTCTCGCCAACGTCACCATACACCTCCGATATAATCTTTCCAATCGATGCGTCGTTATTAGCCGAGATCGTAGCCACGTCAAGCATCTTCTCCTTTGTCAGCGCCTGACTCTTTTGTTTAAGCTTATCCACCACAATGTTAGACAAGTCCACAAGCTCACGTAGGACAGTGGTCCTGTTGTGCTTCGGCTCGATGTACTTAACCCCACCCTTTACCAGAGCCTCGGTCAGTACAATAGCTGTAGTGGTACCGTCACCTGCAACCGTGGCTGTCCTGTCAGCTGCCTCCCTCATCATCTTTACCGCTAGGTTCTCTACCGGGTCGATCAGGTCAATAGACTTAGCGACAGTAACCCCATCCTTGGTGACCGTGATCCCATGGGTGTGCTGAACAGATTCAATAAGAACAGTGTTGCCGCTAGGACCAAGCGTGCTCTTAACAGCCAGAGCCATCTTACTGATACCCGAGATAAGTTTATCCCTGCCCTCGGCGCCAAACTTCAGGTCCTTTGGAGAATAACCAAGTGTGTCCATTCAATTTAATTTGTAACAAATATAGACTTAATTCATTACAAAGATATATGTTCCACGTGAAACATCAATGCCTGCCGTCCTGCAACGGCTCGTCCGATGAGTTGTCGATCCTCCTATACCCTTCCTTCCAAAGCACCGTGGTCAGGTTTATACTTATACGCTCCACCTCCTCCTCGCTGGCATCAGGCAGCAGTATATGTACAACCTCATGCACAAGTATCTCCAAGTGCTTCTTGCCCCTGAGCCTTTCATCAAGCTGGACCATATGACCATCCGTATCCGCTAGCCCCCATGCGTTAGCACGCCCGAGTTTATTGTAGACCACCTTGATACGTTTGCGTTTTGGCATAAAACAAAGCTATGACGAATATGACAGATTAATACCTTTCCCTACTCTCTCTCTCTCTTTACTATATATATATAATTATTTATGGCTAGAATTCATTTTCTAAATCGACATAATCGACATAGAATTGATTATCATTATTTTAGACGACATAAAAAAGACATAGTTATGTCAATTAATAACATATAGAGAAAAAGAAAAGGGGACAACTAAAGAGAAGTCCCCGACACACACAATGTGAACTATGAGAAAACCTTAACCAAACATATCTCTCAGCTTCTCCATCGTCTCGATACGGGACTCCGCTCTAACATAAGCTTCCTCCATCATACCGATCTTCTTCTCCTGCTTCATTTGTTTACGCTTGAGAGCAGCGGCAGTAATACCTGCCATACCAAATCCGGGCTCCTCGTTAATAAGTCGACCGTTACGTACAGTCAATCCTCTGTACTTATCGTTGTAGATGCTGTTTTCCATTTTAATCGTTTGTACAAATTTACAGAAAAAGTGGATTCGACTTTACAGATTATCAGATGCTAGGACTGTTTGGGCTATATAGCGGTTTTGCAGCAGCCGACCCGAATCCGAAAACGGTTTTGTTTTTAGGGGGTGGGGTCTGAGTTGGGTAGCCCCATGCGGATTTTTTGGCGTTTTTCCTAGCTAGGTGTTTCTACTTACCCTGCCTGTCACCGGTCCGGACCACCCCCTCCCCCTCCGTCCCATGCCGGACCACCCCCCACCCTCCCACCTTCCGCTCCCTACCCGACCCAAAGGTCCGCTCACTGCTGAATGTGTACCTTGTACACTAAGTACTTCGTGTATTTTGTACACTATCTTCGTGTATTTCGTACACTAAGTGTCTCCGAAGACACCAAGAGAGAGAGGATAGCCTCCCTCCCATGGATTGCGCCCCCATACAAAGCATACGTAGACCCTCCGCATAACTCATTGATTCCCAATCGAGATTCTAAGTAATTACACGTGATTTTGCCCGAAATCAAAAATAAATTTGGAACGGACGAAAATCCGACATATCTTGCACTCGAATTCGACAGGAATTCAACAGCTCTTTCAAAATTGATGCACCACTCCCCTCCCCAACATAGGAGTCTATAGGGGCAGTGCTAGTTGAACTGACAGCCACGTGTAGAGCGTGTGTTCATTGGGTTTGTCTCCCAAGCATCAGCAAGCGACATTCAGAGGGACAAGTGAGGCACACTCCTCTGCGATTGAAACGACCGACCCGTACTATGGGTGAAGTCAAAGCAATACCTTACGGATTCGTTCCACAAAAGGTAAGCGCCCGTCAAACCTGAGCATGTCTCAGTTAGGATGTTGTTTCCGCCTGTAATGGGTCAGGAAAGCACAAGGAAGTGGAGGGTCGATTTATCACCCAATGCGACCGATATAAGCATAAAAACGTGAGCGACAATTGTATGCCCATGGCTGAGACGTAGGTGAATACGTAGTCAGTGTCTTCGAGGACACCATGGGCGCTATTCATTAACCGAGCGAAAGCTCACAACACACACACACATGTCAACACAATTGTTGCAGATTGAGACAGCATTCCTCAATCAAAATTCCGTAAAGAGTGCACTCCTGATTTCCGAATTCCGCACCCTACAGCGGTCCGAACTGAATGCCAAGAAAAAGCGCTTCGATGTTTCTTTGGAGATTGCCAAGGTGGTCACCAAGGGATACGAGTGGTTCAAGGCAGAGGGCAAGACACTGCTAAAGGAGAACGGCATCGAGTGGAAGACAGAGGATTTTTTCATCAAGGTATACGGATGGCAGAAAAGCTATGCGTACAAGCTACTGAAGGCATCAGCGCTCGAGACACAGGTGGTCGATAACTTCAAGACAGAGTGCGACCGAATTGACGCCGAAGGAAAGGAAGCAGAGCGCAGTGTAGCTGCCCTATTGAAATATGCAAAGGACGGCACTATCGGTGGAGATGAGGACGGCGAAGAGGGTGGAGAGGGCAAGCCTTCGGTGGTAGCTACATTCACCTTCAAAGGTGAGAGTGGAAACGTAAGCGTGCGCATCATGTCTGACGGAAGCGTGAAGACATCCAACGACAGAGCCGATGTCATGCAGTCCCTCAGTAACTTCCGAGAGATGCTCATGGGCTATGCTCCCAACACTGAGGAGACCCTCGAGCAGGTTATGGACGTTCAGTACGAAGCAGATGTTGAATTGGAAGCAGAGGAGCGTGCATATGGAGAGTGATGAGTGTCTTCGAGGACACCAAAGGTCGGTAAGCTATGAGCGAGGGTGGAGCGAAACCACCTACCGACCCAATGCCAATGTTGGCAGATTCAAAAACAGACACACATGAAAAATGAGACACGTCTCTTGACCATGGTAAGCATGGCGCTTGCCCTCCTGATGATTACAATCCTGACATCATCCTGTGCGACCAATGGGTACGGATGCCGAGGGACAGGCAAGTTGATCACACGAGTGCCCCAATAGTGTCTTCGGAGACACTCAGGTCGGTGAGTTTAGAACGAAGGCAGAGCGACACTGCCCACCGACCCTCATCAATACACACACATATGAAACGCACACGCAAACGGATGCCAATCGTATCCACCAAGGGCGGAAGAGTGGTCCGCTATGAGAAACCACAGATGTCTACCCATGCAAAGATTCAGTCCATGCTGAGGGAGTTAGGGCGAGACACTGCGCAGACAATCCGAGACATGAGATGGGAGACCTTCTGTGTCGCATCATCAATGGCAATCAATTTTCAGAACCAATAAAACAAACACACATGAAAATGTTCATTCAGTTCGTGATGCTCTGCATCTTCTCTGTTCAGTTCCTTATGCTCTCGACCCTAGCCTTCGGAGGTGACTCCATAAATTGGGCGGGCGTAGTGTTCACATCCATGTCACTCCTGTGCATAGTTGCAGTGGGTAGTGCGATTGCAGATTCGATACGAGCATAGTGTCTTCGAGGACACAGCCTGCGGTTGGTACTGACTCGGCGGTTCGATTCCGTCGGCAGGCTCTCATCAAATCAACACACACATGGAAAATCCCAATCAGTTGAACAGAGTTCAGCAACTCGAACACAGGCTTGCAATGGTTCTTGAGGACATCAAGATGCTACGCCGATACAATTTTGTAAGCCAAGATAGGGGCGCACAAGAGATGTGCAACAACATCGAAATCGCGTGCGACCTGAAGGACAACGAGTCCTTGAGATGGACAAAGTACAAACATGAATACTTTTTATTGGACATTGATTGAGTGTCTTCGAGGACACCACCCCACCGACTAGGTCGTGACCTTCAATGGTGAGTGGGGGCTAAAATTCACAACACATGAAACAGAAACATCCCAAGATGATGCGCCAGTGTAGACACACAGGTGTATGCGATGTGCTCGAGTACACAGACTGCTACAATCTACTGCTACCATGGTGGAGTGGCGCTGACATAAAGTACAGAGCCGACATCGGTGAGCAGATGCACACCCCATACTACTTCTTCTATCCAATCACCAATCGTGTCTTCGAGGACACTGACATGGAGCAGATGCGTGAGGAAGGTTACTCAGAAACAATCAACGATTAAATCAAAAACCAAGTATATGAAAAGTTCAGTCATTTTGTTGGTCCTCTTTTGTGCAATGCCGTCCTACTTCGCCCTGTTTGCGAGCACAGGAATGGCGATTGGTATCATGGTGCTATCCTACATAGTGGGTGCACTGCTGACAGTATCAATTGCAGACGAGTTCGGATTGGATGCGCACATAAAGTTCCTTGCGAGGGTTGGATGGATTGTCCAACTTGTAGGGACAATGGTGGTCTACGCAGTACATAATGTGTGATGTGTAGTGTCTTCGAGGACACAGGCTGTGATGGTCCACGTCAGGGTTCGACTCCCTGAACAGCCCTAAACTAAATCAAACATCATGAAAAATTTCACAATCGTCGGCGACGAACTGACAGAGGATGAGGTTATTCAATTCTTCAATGGTGATTGGACAGAGGTAGCACATTGGAGCAGTGGCGAGGGTAGGGCTAGCGAACTGAATACAGTATACAAGATGGGTGATGAGTACATGTACGAGCTAGAACTATATTCATTCGATGGGTACATAACAAAGTATTTCAAAACCATAAATCAAACAACATGAGAAACATCAGCGAAATCGCACGTGAGATTCGTGCAGACTGGACCAACGTCTACTTCGGAGCGAAGCCCTATCTTCAGGCAATGGAGTGCATCCATGCACCAAGCGACCCCTACTATGCGGACAACGGAAAGACAATCATCCTGTACTTCCTGTCCAATGCATCCACATGGAGGGGTGACACAGCCAAGCGCATCAAGAAAGAGCTACGTGAAATGGTAGACTGATAGTGTCTTCGAGGACACAGGTCGGAATGGTTAACGGCAGTTCGATTCTGCCACCGACCGCTCATCAATACACACACATATGAACAACAATCCACTGACAGGTGTCGAGTACACCACCACAGGAGACAGGCACAGGGGTATCGTATGCGACTACCACCACAAGCCATCACCACTAACGCTCAACAAGAGCAAGAGCAAGGTAGACATCTCGGGTCTAAAGAAGAAGGAGCAAGCCACCCTCATCATTCCTGAACGTGACTACTTCTCGAACGAGCTAGAGTACGTGACCAAGTACACGATCGGATTTGAGATTGAGAAGAATCAGTTCCATCGTGGGGCGGTGCGTGAGTATGAATTGTTCTGCGGATTCGAACGTGACAGGTCATGCGGATACGAGGCGGTGACACACGTCCTCCCTCTACTGCCAGCCAGTGCATGGCGCAACAAGGTATTCGACATGGTGTACAAAGCCAAGCGGATTATCGAGGACAGCCACAGCCCGAGCGACCAAAGATGCGGTGGACATATCAGTATCGGTGTCAATGGAAAATCAGGTGATGAAATTATACAGATGGTTCGGTACAACTGCGGTATCCTACTTGCCCTGTTCCGTCACCGACTGCGCAACCACTACTGCTGTATCAACAAGCGCATGAATGCAGGGTACAGAGAGAAGTATTCTGTCGCAAACATAAAGGGCAACTGCCTTGAGTTCCGTATACCATCGAGAGTGGAGTCCGTCAAACAGCTGATGCGCAGGTACGAACTGATGTATGAGATTGTCAAGTTCAGTGATGAGCACAACGGACAGACCACACAGCGTGAGCACGACAGGTTACTCAAGAAGATACGACCCATAGTTCTGAGCATGTACAATGGGGACGAGGAGGCGTGCGAAAAGATTCTTGACTACGCTAGAAAGTTCCGAGAGTACATCGTGAACGGCGAGGTGCACGAAAGCATTGCAAGGTTTGTGTAGTGTGTGGTGAACGGGAGTGGGGTGTCTTCGAGGACACCTCCTCCCAATTTTGTAATCAATCAATCAATCATATGTTAATTAAACTGACAAACACCAAGGATGAAAAAATCCTAATCGGAACAGAGAGTATCATCGGCGCTGAGCCGTTCATTCTAAAGCCACAAGCAGGTGGGGAGGTATACTGCACAAGGATTCGGAGCAGGGGTGCAATGGTAGAAACATTCTACGTGCATGAAAGCGTGGATCAAATCTATAAACTAGTAAATCAATCATCATGACACCATTTGAAAAAGCCCACCAAGACTGGTTAGACGGCAAGATTATGGTACCATCTGTGTACATGGGCGACAGCGATGTATCCTACTTTCTGTATCAGATACACGTCCACAAGTACAACCTTAAGGTGATGTCTGTCGGTCTCAAGACGAACGTAAGACTGAAGGATATCAAGCAGTACTACGGACTGAAGGGACGAACAGCCAAGGACGTATACCAATCGCTCATCGAACTACTCAAATCGTATAACCTAAATATGTAATCATATGTACAAGCCAGAAAAAATATACAGCATAGGTGCACTTCGCAAAGCAATCAGTGAGTTCAACGATTACGACATAGTGGTAGTAGAGATACACGAGGGGGTTAGAGGAGAGGACTTATATGGGTTCAAAATTGATGTCATTGATAGCGTAAAGTTGACCAATGGGGCAACCATATCTGAAGTTAGAATCTGTATTTAATAACCTAAAATCACACAGCCATGAACCATTACTTTCTTTTCGGAAGAGATGCTGTCATCCTCCTCGAGGAGCAGGGCATCGAAGCATTTGCAGACTCAACCATTCCATTCTCAATCTTCGAGTGGAAGGACGGCAAGACAGACCCAGTCGATTTGCTGATGGCATTCGATGGATGGCAGGACTATGCTATCCTAACCGAGGACGAGTACGAATACATTGTCAACCTATAAAATAGATTTGGCAGTGTCGATTCATTGTCATATCTTTGTCAACTAAACACACACAAAATGACTAATGTTTATTCTGTTGCCGAGCGCAACGAGATTCTTCAGGGGGTCATCGACCGCATGCTATACCTGAAGCAAGCCGAGAGGGAAGAGTTCCTCAACTACATTGATATCCTGTTCGAGAAGTACCCAATCGAGGTATCTATTGTACAGGGTACACGTATCTATAGCAAGCAATCAATCAATCAGTAATCGGGTACGGTGTCTTCGAGGACACTGCCCACAAATCAAACACACATGTGCGTAATCATTATCAAGCGAGACAATCGCAAGCTTTCGAAGGACATCATTGAATCAGCGGGTCGAGTAAATCCTGACGGACTCGGGGTCGTATGGCTAGACACATACGAGGTCACCTATCACAAGTCTAAGGACTACATGGTGCTCAACACCAAGCGCCCATTCGCTGCTCACTTCCGATACGCCACAGTCGGTAAGGTCGGTCGGTCAAACACCCATCCGTTTCAGTGCGGTAACAAATCAGATGAGTACCTGATGATGAACGGAACAATACAGGGGCTAGGCGACAAGGACAACTGCGACACCAAGGTACTAGCTAATATGCTCGGCGAGTTACCACGTAACGATTGGAAGGATTCGTTGAGTAAGTTCCAGTGCAGGTTCCTATCGATCAACGTTCGCAACAAGTCCATGCAGATATTCAACAAGAACCTTTGGACAAAGGTGGATGGTGTGTGGTACAGCAAGCCTGACGTAATCGAGGACAACATCATCGCAGTGTACGGCACGCTGAAGAAGGGATACGGAAACCACAACTACTATCTAGGTGATGCCAAGATGGTTGGCAAGGGCAAGACAAAGGACAGGTATCCATTGGTGGTGGACGGACTGCCTTACTTGGTGGACGATAAGGGCAAGGGGCACAACGTTGAGGTGGAGGTATACAAGGTGAATGACAAGACCTTGGCTAGTATCGACAGGCTCGAGGGTCACCCGACTTGGTACAAGCGCAAGCAGGTGCACGTGAACGTGAACGGCAAGACCATGCTGTGTTGGATATACTTAAACAATGGAGTAAACCACATCGGCAAGGAGTGGCACAAGACCTACAAGAAACACTACTACACACCACAGGTTAAGCCAAAGTATACACAGCCCGACCTTGGGTGGGGTGCATACAAGTGGTACGGGACACCGACACCAAGCGACAGTCCATTCAGAAGCAACGACACACCCAAGCAGACATACTACTTTGAGGACACAGAGATGTACGATGACATGTCTATCAAGAACGAGAAGCCGATGTGTGTCAACTGCTTCCATGATCTAGAGCACGACCTGTTCAACAACTACCACTGCGCAAGCTGTGATGGTTGGTTCTCTGAATCTGAAATCCTTAAACCATAAAACAATACATATGATTAAAGTTTATTTCGAGTGCAAGTCACCAAAGTACGCCGAGCTTGCGGCTGTATTCACTGACTGGTCTACCTACGATGCGTGCATGGGAGTACTAATGAAGGAGTGCAGGAACAATGGCTTCGACATCGTCACCGAGAGCGTAGTCGATAGTGTTACAACCAAGGAGCTTGACAAACTAATAACAGATATCGTATGAAGATAATAACAGTATGGTCGATTGTCGTATTACTCTCCCTTCTGTACGGAGTTATAACAACATGGGTTATCAGGTACAGGCAGAAGAAGAAGGAGAAGATGAAGACCGAATGGGAGAGGTACTGGGATGGTGTATTCGAACGTAACAGAAACAATAACAATTAAATACAAACAACATGAGCAATCAATTCACATGGACAGATGACAAGGTAAAAGAGTTCGCACGAGTGTACGCCGCAGGTCGGCAGGGCAAGTACCGGAAGGCAAAGAAGATTGACGACAAGCTAAACATCTTCAAAGAGGTGGGCGGAGAAGCAGTGTACTCGAAGACACCCAAGCTAGGTAGACCAAGCAAGACACTGCTAGTTGACAAGGGACTCTTCCTTGATTGGTACTTCGACAACGACACATGCGAGAGCTTTGTCACAGACCACAACGTAGTACTTAAGCTACTGACAAACGGAAGGTTCTGGATTCGGATCGATGACATCATCAACAACTGTGGCTACCTTCCATTGGAGGTAGTGCACAAGAGCATGAAGAAAGATGTTAGACTCGACGAGAACGAAGAGGTAGACCTATCCTATTATACCACCTATAAATTCGTAGACAAATGAAAAACAACGACAAGATAGTGGTATCAGTTATCGAGAGCTTTGCTTTCAGGTCTGACGTAGGTCTTAAGAAGTACGGCACAACGCTAGACGGGGCTGAGCTGACACCTGTTCAGTGGCTGACACACCTTCAGGAGGAGCTGATGGACGCCACGCTGTACATCGAGAAGCTCAAGCAGACCTCGTCCGCAAGGACAATGTGCCTGACCACTGAGTCATTCAACAATGCAGACAAGCGCACGATTGACGGGTTCGTTTATGTAAAATTTTCTGACCTAGACATTTTGCCAATCTAATTTAATGCAATATATTTGAACGGCAAATCAAATTAAATCAAACCAAATGATCAACATTCAGAAACAATTAGAGCACGAGCGGTTGGCTGTAAGACCGAATGAATTGAATATCGATGCGCTGTCAAAGATGGATAAGTTCGGGCGCCTATCCCTCGAGGAGTTCTGTGAGACGGGCAGGTTTATAGACAGGACTACGTTCGCTCAAGACAATCCAAGTATCAGACTGCATCCCGAGTGTGTGGATGTGGTCGTCTACCTGTGTGGATTCTTTATCCAATCAATCAAGGGTGGTGCCTACATGGTGGAGATGAGGGAGGACAACAACGAGGCAGACGAGATTGACAGGTGGGTATTCACAAACGAAAGTCTTGACTCTGTTGAGAAGGTCCTGTGGAATAGTAGAGCAAACAAATTTTTCAATGGGTAGACGTGGAATCGTATCTTCGTCGACCAATCAAATCAAATCCATGAAGCAAGAAGTATTCTTAAAGTACGTAGAGAAGGTATCGGAGCAGTTCGATATCACGAAGGAGCAGATGTTCAGTCGTTCCAAGAAGAGAGAGTATGTAGATGCACGACAGCTACTGTTCTACCTGTGCTCCAACAGACCGATGCGCCTGAGCTACATTCAAAAGTATCTTGAGTCGAACGGATACAAGACACAGCACTCATCCATTATACATGGCATCAATTCCGTAAAGGATAAGATGAGTCAGGACTCGGACTACGTGAACATCGTAAACTCTATACAACAATCTGTAACAATCTAAATCAATTCAAATGAAAAAGGAGCAACAACAATCTGTATTCAACACGCTGTACTCTATCGGAGTAAAGGACAAGATCGAGCGCAAGGGTAACCTAGACTACCTGTCTTGGGCAAACGCCTGGGCTCTACTCAAAACAAACTACCCTGACGCACAACGTAGGGTGTACGAGCACGACCATACCGGACTCAACTTCTTTACTGACGGAGTTACTGCATACGTAAAGGTTGGCATCTCTGTAGATGGCATCGAGCATATCGACTACCTTCCAATCATGGACCACCGCAACAACGCAATACCTGTGGCTAAGATAACATCAATGGATGTGAACAAAGCTATCCAGCGTAGCACTGCGAAAGCAATTGCCATGCACGGTCTTGGTCTTGCGCTGTGGACAGGAGAGGATATCGCAGACATACCAACGCAGGTAGAGAAATCAATGAAGCCTACCCCCGATGCAGATGGTGTTCTGTTACAGAAAGGAACAGAGGATTGGGACCGAGTAGTTAAGTATGTTGAATCCAATAAAGGTCTTGGCTTGGAGAAGATTGGTCAGCAGCTGTCACGCAAGTACAAGATGACACCGTCCATCAAGAACGAAATTGTTAAGCTAATAAACGGATAACATGCACACATACAAGGAGCTCGTTGAAAGACTTAAGGATGACAAGGAGTACTATCTAGGATTGGGTAAGGCATACCTTTCCAATTCAGATATCGGTTTACTATTAGCAAACCCAAAGGCATACGGCAAACCGAGAGAGGACAACAAGAACTTCGCCGCTGGTAGATACTTCCATCAGTCCCTTATCGAACCCGACAAGGTAGCAAACACACCATTCGTTGACGTGAGCAGTCGCAATACAAAGGAGTATAAGAACTACTGCGAGACCAACAACTATGAGTTCGTGCTACTGAAGAAGGAGATAGAGGAGGTCGACAAGCTTGTGTCTACAATGAAGAGCAACATCCTTTTCTTCGAGGCAATCTACAAGGAGGGGAATCAATACGAGCTCCCAGCTATTGGTGAAATCAATGGCATCATGTGGAAGGGTAAGGCTGATATCGTAACAGACGATATGATCATAGACCTGAAGACGACATCTGATATCCACAAGTTCAAGTACTCAGCGAAGGCGTACAACTACGACTCGCAGTGCTACATATATCAGAAGCTATTCGGTAAGCCGCTCGTGTTCTTTGTAATCGATAAGGAGTCTGCTCAGCTCGGCATCTACAGACCAACAGAAAGCTTCATCCGTAACGGAGAAGACAAGGTGCGCAGGGCTGTCGAGGTATACAACAAGTACTTCGGTCCCAACCCCACAGATAACATCGATAACTATTATATCCAAGAATCACTAGATTAAATAAAAATATATGGGAATAGTACACAAGTTTCGGGACGCATGGATTAACTTCGTTACCCCCAACAAGGGGAAAAGAAAAGTGCATGTTAAAAGATGCGAGCTATTCACCCTCAACGTTCCGGCTGTTGCCGTATCGGAGGATGAGAAGTATGACTTCATTGTCGAGGCAGCAAAAATTTTAGAGAAGGAAATAAAAGTTAGTAAACCCAAATCAAAATCCAAAAACAAATCAAAATGACAGAAGAAAAAATCTTCGCAGAAGGTTTCTCATTCAAGCGCAGTGAGAACGCACCAGAGTTTGTAGTAGGCAGACTCTCGTTAAAGGTAGACGAAGCCATCGCTTTCATCAAGAAGTATGAGAAGGGTGGTTGGGTAAACCTTAACGTTAAGACAGCCAGATCTGGTAACATCTATGTCGAGCTCGACACCTATGAACCAAAGCAGGCTAGTGGCTCATCTGAAAAGCCAAAGGCTAAGGCTAAGCCAAAGGAAGAGAACCTTCCGTTCTAAAAAGGAACCGATGACCTAGGAGAGGGGACTTAGCTCCCCTTTTTTAGGCACGGTATCATGTCGGAAATGTCAAGACAGTACCCAAATATATATCTATATATACCCTTTACTATTATTATTTTTTTACTATTATATTTTGATTCTTAAATTGACATAATCGACATAGAGATTGAGACACAATAAGTTAGCCAACAAAAATCTATCATAAAATCGACACACACATGGCATCGCAAGTAACAATCTTTCAGAACATAAGAGATACTTCAACGCCATTCTTCAGAGATGTATCCGTAATCCTTCAGAGAATAAAGGATGGGGCGACCAAGGATATCGTCAAGAGGATTAGGCTAGAGAAGGATAAGTCTGATAGGAATGAATTAAAGAAACAGCTACCAGCAATCTGCTTCAGCGGTACGTTTAACAAACGATCGGACTCATCGATCATCGAGCACTCAGGTCTCATATGCCTTGACTTCGATGGGTATGCCAAGCAGAAGGAACTGCTTCAGGATAAGGAGACACTAAGCAAGAACAAGTACGTGTACTCTGTATTCATATCACCATCCGGTAATGGATTGAAGGTACTGGTTAAGATACCAGCCGATGCAGAGAACCACGTGAACTATTTCAATAGCCTAGAAAAGTATTTCAATTCACCGTACTTTGATAAGACATCTAAGAACGTGAGCCGTGTATGCTACGAGTCATACGACCCACTGATATACGTGAATGAGAACTCATCCACTTGGGATGTGATTGAGGAGACGGAGTACACGGAGGTGAGCAAGCACAGGGATGCACCAACCATTCCAATCACGGACGAGAATAAGATAGTGGACATACTGATTAAGTGGTGGACAAAGAAGTACCCGATGGTGGAAGGACAGCGAAACCAGAACTGCTACATTCTGGCTATGGCTATGAACGACTTCGGAATCAACAAGAGCCTAGCATCTTTCGTTCTGAATCAGTACGCAACAGAGGACTTTACAACACGTGAGATACAGCGCACGATAGACTCAGCCTATCAGAACACAGCTAACTTTGGTACCAAGTACTACGAGGACGAGGAGAGAATCAATTCAATCAAGGCAAAGCTTCGTCGTGGCGTATCAAAAAAGGAAGTACGTATTCAATTGCAGGACTCCAACTTGGATACGGAAACAATCGAGTCAGTGCTCAACAAGGTCGAGGAGGAGAACGCAAAGCAGACCTTTTGGGAACGGAACGATAGAGGAGTCATACGCATTGTGCATATACTGTTCAAGCAGTTCCTTGAGGACAGCGGCTTCTATAAGTACTGCCCCGAGGGTAGCAAGAACTATGTATTCGTTAAGGTTACCAACAACTTGGTTGACCACACAAGCGAGAAGGAGATAAAGGACTTCGTCTTAAACCACCTGCTTGAGCTAGACGACATCAGTGTGTACAACTACTTCGCAGATAACACACGCTTCTTCAAAGAGGAATTCCTATCGATGCTTAGCACGATTGATATCTACTTCATTGAGGACGCCAAGGAGTCTGCGTATCTGTACTACAGGAACTGCGCTGTGATGATAACAGATGATGAGGTTAAGCCAATCGACTACCTAGATCTAGGCGGATACGTGTGGAAGGACCACGTCATTGACAGGAACTTTAATCTATGTTCAGTATCAGACGACTTCGCATTCAAGAAATTCATAGAGAACATTAACGGAAGCGACCCGAGTCGAGTTAAATCTATGGAGAGCACCATTGGATTCCTGATGCACGGATACAAGAACCTGTCGTACTGCCCTGCTGTAATCTTAAATGATGAGGTTATATCAGACAACCCTGAAGGAGGAACAGGTAAGGGGATACTGATGAACGCACTGTCTCAGATGAAGAAGGTGGTAACGATTGACGGAAAGTCATTCACGTTTGAGAGAAGCTTCGCCTATCAGTTGGTGTCAGCGGACACGCAGATACTTTGCTTCGATGATGTGAAGAAACACTTCGACTTCGAGCGCCTGTTCAGTGTGGTGACAGAGGGTCTGACACTTGAGAAGAAGAATAAGGACGCCATCAAGATACCATTCAGCAAGAGTCCTAAGATTGCTATCACTACAAACTACGCCATCAAGGGTGCGGGTAATTCATTTGCTCGCCGTAAGTGGGAGCTTGAGTTACATCAGCACTACAGTAAGAACTTCACCCCACTCGATGAGTTTGGTAAGCTTATGTTCGGTGACTGGGGCGACGATGAGTGGTGCGAGTTTGACAACTACATGATCGGGTGCGTAAAGGACTACCTGAGAACAGGGCTGGTCAAGACTAAGTTTGTAAACCTAAAGGTGAGACAGCTTAGCGCAGAGACATGCCATGAGTTTATTGAGTGGTGTGGATTGGTTGATGGTCAGCCGGAGAACACACTGCTACAGACTAACTGTAGGTTGAACAAGCACGAGCTTTACTTTAACTTCATTGAGGAGTACCCCGACTTCGGACCTAAGGCGAAGCTTACCATAAGCAGGACTAGGTTCTATAAGTGGCTGATATCATACTCCATATTCAAGGAGGGCGTTCAGCCTGAGGAGGGTCGTGATATGAATGGCAGATGGATTATTATTAAAACAAAACAATCAGAGCTATGAAACAAACAGCAGTAGAATGGTTGGTTAAAGAGTTAAACCTTGAAGGATACGACCATACAGTTGAACAAGCCAAAGCAATGGAGAAAGAGCAGATGAATGAGATACACCTTGACGGCATCGAGCAGGGATACAACATGAGATACCAACAAGAAAAGAAAATGCAAGATGACAAAGACGTATAGATTCTTCTACCATTACAACAAGCAGCACAAGAAGATGAGCGTGCACTTCAGGAAGCAATGCCTGATTGTGGATGACGTAGTCTGTAATGTTCCGTGCGAGAGTAAGTGGAATAAGACACAGCCAAACCTAGTGATGCGTGGGTTCTCAACTGACGTACAAATAAAAAACAATAAAGCGTACATCTTATGACAGAAAATCAGATACTCCATTTGAGTATGATTAATTCATACAATCTTATAATCGGTAACGCATCCTTCGATGAGATAATGGACTCGGACATAAACTTCTTTGCCCATAACCCAACGAAGACGATAGAGTCTAGCACCTTCCAGCTTATCATATGGTACTTTCAGGACAAGGAAATGTTTGAGTACTGCGCAGAACTAAACAGGGTATACAATGAAATGTATAACGAGGATGGTTCGATTAAGCAGACGCCATGCAGGTGCGAGTATCCTGAGGTTAAGACATACACACCTAGGGCGGTGTGCTCAATATGTAACAACATAATAAAGAGGAGATGACAGGCATAATAAAAAGAGTACCGGGATACTCCAACAAGAGTATGATCGAGTACTGTGCTTACATGAGGAGTGTGATGGAGTCAACAAAAGATGTAAAGGTGGGTCGTGGTAAGACCGCTACTATAGAGAAGGTTCCTAAGTACAAATCAGACAAGCACATACTTGACAAGATTGTTGCGAGCTACGATCACTATGTAAAATTATACGCACAAGATATGGAAAGAGAAACCAGAGTCCAGCTAAGGGACTACCAGATAGATATCATAGACAGGGCTGTTCGTATTTTGAATGAATACAGATTTGTTTATCTTGCAATGGAGGTTAGGACTGGCAAGACGCTCACTAGTCTCGGCATAGCAGAGGAGGTTCACGCAGACAAGGTCCTCTTCGTAACGAAGAAGAAAGCGATAGGGTCAATAGAGGCGGACCTTCAGCTGTTCATGCCATCATACGCAGCCACCGTCATAAACTATGAGAGCCTGCACACGGTCGATCATTCGGGTGGATGGGACCTTATTATACTAGACGAGGCGCATGGAATGGGAGCCTTCCCCACACCAAGCAACAGGGCATCTGATGTAGCCGAGCTGATTAAATTATACAAGCCAAAGGTTGTCCTGCTATCCGGTACGCCGACGCCTGAGTCCTACTCGCAGATGTATCATCAGGTGTATGGGATACCAAACAACCCATTCAGGGAGTTCTCAAACTTCTACAGGTTTGCAGACAAGTACGTTAAGGTTAAGCAGCGTAAGGTGTATGGCATGATGGTTAACGACTACTCCGGCGGAAAGGCTGAGATACTTGAGGCAATGTCTCCGTATACTATTAACTACACGCAGAAGGAGGCGGGCTTCATAACCGAGACGACAGAGGAGGTGCTCGAGGTACAGCTCAAGGATAGCACATATGCTATGATCGACAGGCTTAAGAAGGACCTAGTGATTGAGGGAAAGAAGGAGCTGATACTAGCTGACACACCAGTCAAGCTGATGATGAAGCTGCATCAGATGTACTCCGGTACAATTAAGTTCGAGAGCGGGGAGTCGATGATACTGGATACCACCAAGGCTGAGTTCATCCGTTCCCGATTTGGGAACAAGAAGATTGGCATATTCTACAAGTTCAAGGAGGAGCTCAACGCCCTGAAGGAAGTATTCAAGGATGACTTGACAACTGAACTGAGTGTCTTCGAGGACACTAGTAAGTCTATAGCATTACAAATTGTGAGCGGACGTGAGGGTATAAGCTTACGACAGGCTGAGTACTTGGTCTACTATAACATAGACTTCAGTGCCACTAGCTACTGGCAGAGCAAGGACAGGATGACCACCAAGGATAGACCAATGAACAACGTGTTCTGGATATTCGCCAAGGATGGGATCGAGTACGACATTTATAAGGCGGTGTCGAAAAAAAAGGACTACACAGTTGCTCACTTCAAGAAAGATTTATTAACATTGTAATATAGTTATGAACAAGGACCCCAACGGTATATCAATTTCAATGTCGTCTGGCTCAACCAAGGTCACCTGCGATCTGCCCTACGATGCATCTATAGATGATGTTATGATTGCATTCACTGGGATGCTCGTGTCAAATACGTTTCAATACGAGACGGTTCAGGACTGGATTATGGACAAGGCTGACGAGATATCAGAATCAAATCAAATAAACAAAGAATGATAGTACAAACAATTCATGAGATTCTAAACCCATTCGACGTGGAGGTAGACAAGCTTGGGTATGGGGTCGCACTGTTCTTAATTGCTGGAAGCATACACTCAAACCCTCAGTTCATTGTTAGGATGTATACCACCGGGGAGATGAGGACGGTTGATCAAAACAGCCTGAGGGTGTATGGTAACCCTTCATCGGGAGAGCCACTATCCCCACAGACAGACATAACACCAAGCGATGTTGCCTGCTCTAATTGTAAATGCAAGGATATGATTATGGAGGACGACTCGATATACTGCTCTAACTGTAAGAGATACATAATGAGTCTATGACCGAACAGCAGATACAATCAAAAAGGATAAAGCAACTTGAGGAGGATGGGTACTTCGTTCTTAAGCTGATACGTACCAACAAGAATGGGATACCAGACCTGCTTGCAATACCAAAGAACTCGGATGTTATTTTCTGCGAGGTAAAGAAACCTGAAGGACGTTTAACTAAACTACAAGAATACAGAATAAAAGAACTAAACACACATGGAATCAAAACAGAAGTTTACAGAGGAGGAGTTGAAGTCTCAAGTGCAAAAAGCAAAAGAGGTGGTCGAGTCGATAACCCTAGGAAACATTCACACCAACAGCAGGCTGAGAAATAATGTGGAGTCTAGGATGATATACTCAAAGCTTCTGAGAGAGAGTGGGCTAACGTTCAAGTACATAGGTTCGACTATGAATAAAGACCATACCACTGTGATACACTACATAAATCTTATGAACGACCTTATCGAGACAGAGCCACAGGTAAACCACAAGTACGCCAAGTGCAGGGACCTGTTCTTTGCTGGAAGAGAGAAGCATAAGATTGAGTTCGATGCAATAAAAGCGAACAGGAAACTAGAGGAGTATATGTATGCGTATAGAAAGGCGGCTAGCGAAAGAGATGCAGCAAAGGACTTTAACAGAAAGGTGTCTAGGCTAAGAGATATAGTAGATATGATAGACGATCGAACACCAAAGGGACAGGAGAAAAAAATATGGATGGCAATTAATAGAATGTTTAACGGATTAGAATACTTCAAGGATGAATAATAATCCAAACAAAAGAAAGCTTGAAACCGAAAGGGCTATGCGTATATACATGCGCATGGAGGATTGCCATCTCATAATAACTGAGGTGTATGAAAAGCTAGTCGACAGGGACTTCGAATCAGTTCCGGTAAAGGTTAAGATTCTCATATCAGATCTTCGAATGATATTAAAATCAATGGAGGACGATGACTTCTAAGCACGATAAAGAAAGGGAACTTCAGGCAATAACAAAGTACGTTAGTTTATTTGGAGGTTCATTCCAAAAGCTTGGGCATACAGATGTTGGCTATAAGATATTCGACAGGGATGGTAACGTGATCGGATATGTAGAGGTAATAAATGTATTACGTAGAATACACAACCCCTACCCACTTCCGGCAGACGTAAGTAGACTAGTTAAGTTAATGGCAAAGAGACTAAAGCCTGTTCTCGTTTGGTCCTGTGATGATGGCATTATGTACGCCTCACTAGAAAAGATATCTGGAACAATAAAGATTAAGGATGAAGAACTAACAGCATACTATGAAAAGCAAAAGCCAATCAGGTATGTTAGATTTGCGTGACCATGTTGTTGAGGTCCTAAATATGAAACAACGAACCCTGCGGTGGCTAATCATTTTCAATGGGTTTTGGTTCTGGTAAACCGCTGCGGGGTAAACGGTCAGATAGCTCAGCTGGATAGAGCGGTAGCCTTCTAAGCTACAAGTCATAGGTTCGAATCCTATTCTGACTACATGAGCATTAAGGGAGACATAGCGGAGCTCAAGTTCATGGTTCTGATGAGAGAGCTTGGATACATTGTCTCTAAGCCAATGAGTCACCATAGTAGGTACGACTTCATAATAGATATGGATGGATCAATGAAGAGGGTGCAGGTAAAGTCAACAGAATATAAGGTTAGCAACATACCAAGCAAGGCATACCTTTGTCATTCGTACACACAAAAGAAGAAGAGAAGGTACATGGAGTCAGAGATTGACTACATCGCCGTATATATAACAGATCAAGACGCTTGGTATATGATACCAATACAGGAAATAACTGGAGAGAATATGAAGCTATATCCACACATGGATAATAGCAGGGGTAAGTACGAGAGGTTTAGGATTCAGTAACTACTGACCAAATCCTTTTGACCCAAACTTACTACTCCCAAATCCACCCTTCTTCTTTTGCTTTCCTCCAAACTCAGAGCCACCGAACCATCCCTTCTTCTCCTCCTTCTTAGGCTCGTAGTTATACATCTCATCCTTGATTGCTTTCTTCAGTTCTCTAAGCTTTCTCTTAGCCTCTTTCTCAGATCTTAAGTTTGGAAGAAGTATATCCTCTGCTCCGCCCGGTCCGAAGGTTGCCTCATAAAGTTCTGGAGCGTATCTCTCCATATCTGATTTACTCTTGAATCCTTGCAGCAAGGTCTTCTGTATTTTCTGTTCTTCGGTAAGTTCAGTAACCGCATCCTTCTTTGCCTTTTTTATTGCACCTCTTACTACTGAGTTAACCTCAGATGGGGCTAGACCAATGTTTGACATAAGCGCTGGACCGATCAGGTATTTTAATACCTCTCTGTTCCTGTCAGTTACCACCTTTACTTTACCATATTCATCCTCAAACGTACCATTAAAGGCTAGGTCTGCTACCTCATATAGCTGCCCCGCTCTTTCTGCTGCAATACCAAATAGCCCCAAGCTCTGTATAAAGTCCTGCTTGTTACCGGGATACGTTGAAAGCTTTTCATCATCCGGTATGCCCATAACGTCCTGAACTTTATCAATAACATTTGATGCTACATATTGAATAGGCTTATCAAGAAGCGGTAGGGGGGAGAATATGTCGTTTATTGCACTAGTGAGCTGACCCTTTAATATATTGTCAACCTGCTTTTCAAGTTCGTTCGGTTTCTTTTCCTTATCTCCGGGGAATATCTGATCAAGTATCTCGTCTACCTTATCCCTTCTTTCGTCCTCATCATCATCATCACTTGTACCCATTATAGAATTTACGATAGCAGTGGTAAGCATTATTGCTCCAGCAGATACCATTCTAAACACCGCTGTCTCTACTCCAAATCCAGACAAGGACCTAGCTGCAATAACCTTATCCTCAGCGGTAGATGTATTAGACATTAGTGTCGCCAAGTCTGATCCAAGCCTAGCCGACTGGTTCATCCTGAAGGATGCAAACGGCATAAGCATCTTTATGAAGATCTGCTTTGTTGACTCCCTATCAGCGAGTAGCTTTCCGGCTAGGTCTGCATCAGAAACGTTCTGCTGTCTATCAACCATCCTTTGTGCATAGTTTGCAGCATCCTCATTTACTTCGTGCGTTGAATAGTCTATGGTGCTTGGATCTATTCCCTGTCTCTTTAATCCATTCTCATAGTATGTCATCCAAGACATTCTAGCAATGAACAGATCTGGTTTGACAAGGAACTGCTTAAGCCACCAGTTGTTTGCTTTCTCTATAAGCTCTATAGCTTTTTCTGGTTTGCTCTTTGAAGCCTGCTCAATCAGTTTATTCAAAGACTCTACCATAGCCTGAGACTCTATCCCTCTGTTTGCAATGGCATACCCAGACCTGTTAATGAAAGCCATCTTATTCTTATCAAATATGGAGCCCATGTCAAGGCGTCCAGCATTTACCAGTGTGTTCATTGCAACAGGGATCATCTGCTTTACCGGCTGAAGCACACCACCAAGCGCCTGACCAACACCTATTGCAGCTATCCTATTCAGCTTTCTAGCAGACTTTGATAGTTCATCTTCTGAGTATGGAGTTTTGTTTCTGATATTTCTTACGAACAAATTAATTCTATTATTCAATATAGCTCTATCGTCAGGGTCTGTTACAATCCGATCAAAGTACTTTGAGTTTATAAAAGACTCAACCTGTCTGATTGGAACAGCAGTATTTATATCAACAAGCGCATCATACATTGAGTTTGAGTTAACCTTATCGAAAGACAGGTCTACATATCTTACAGTCTTCTTTGTCTTTTGATTTACAGGCAGGGCATCTGGTCTAGTGGCAGACATTAAAACACCTGTCTCCTTTTTATATATGGTCCCATTGTTGGCATGGAATCCCATATCATCTGTTGATATCTCCAATGCACCTGTATCAGTACTGAGTCTACTAAACTTATCTGGAGTGTAGTTTATATCCCTCTCAAGTATTTTATTATACACGTTTAATGATACGTCAGATAGCTGATCATACTTGCTAGCCCACTGGCTTCTCCAAAAGTTTACAGCCTCCATATTGGTTGGGTCAACTTTGGAAGACACATCATTTATATTGTTAGATCCCTCTACAATTTTATCATATGCCTGTCTATATAGTATAGCCTTCTCAACCTCTTCTCTATTACCCAATGAAAGCACATCTATAGACTCATTAATAAGATTCTTCCTTCTTATAAAATCAGCATCCATCTGAGCCTGCGTGCCCATGATTGTTCTTGTCATAAAGGCTGCGAGACCTCTCTCTATAGCATTGTATGCGGTATTGAAAGCGCTTCCATTTGCTTCCCTTTTATAGAACTGCTCTACGAAGTCATTAACTATTCTATTGGACTCAGCCTGAGCTGCCGACTTACCATTCCTTAGAGCCGTAAATCCAGACATGTCCTCAACCATACCGCCTCGAAGAACTCCCTTAAACATCCTTTCGAATAGAACGTTCATGTTTGTTACCTGCTCGCCCAACCATTTACCAAGTCGTGGAGACCAGTACTTTCTTAATGGGCTTGCCGTAAGCCCCCTGTTGTCAAGTATTCTAGCGTTGTTTATTCCATTGTATTCACCAAGAACGGATTCCATCTTAGCCGTAGACTTATTCTGTATGAAGTTAAGCAGACCATCTACAGCCTGAAGCGCCTCCATTGAGTCCATTAACCCAATATCCATGTTCATAAAGGCTGTGATAGTCTTTCTTTGGCTATCAGTAAACTCAACATCATCTCCAGTGAATGGGTCCTTGCCAGTAGCCAGCATCTCTTTTATGATAGTAGAGTATGTATCAAACGCTTTACGGATGGCGTCCATTACTATCGCCTTGTCGTACTTTGTTTCTGGCTCTTTGCCAGCAAGAAGCTCTGCCAGTTGATCGTATGTAAGATTGGATGCATCTATACCAAGTATAGCTCTAACCTCCTCGACCTTTTCATCAAACATCTTTTTGCTCTGAGCATCAAGAGTTTCATTGATGTATGGTGTAATAGTCTCCTCACTAATTATGTCAGCAAGCTTGACATCAGTGCCCCTGATTGTGGAACCCTTTATTGATTCAAGTACAGCCTCAGCGTTTTGATTGTAGGTATCTATATCCTCAACCATCGATGGGTCAATCTGAGAGAAGTTAACTCCAATCTCACGTAGGTTTGCTGGCTTATCAGAATTCTTAGATGCCTTTCTTATTTTCTTTCTTAATGAATTAGCCTTCCCAAGTTTATCTGCATAGTCTGCGTCAGCAAATACCTTCGATGCATAGTTCAAGAATCTATCTACTGAAATCTGATTGTCTAGGTTTAGCTTTCCAATCTTATTAATTATAGCAGCAACCTTCTTTGCAGAAAGCTTACCACCCTCAGCCATCTTTCTAACGGCTTCAGTCAGTTGCTTTCTCTTTGCGTTTATGTCTTGCTTAGATTCCCTAGCCGCTCTAGCCTCTAGTCTAATCTGATCATTCAAAGCTGCAAGATCATCCTTTACTACAACCTCAGTCTTTTTCTGACCAAGCACCTTCTTAGCTGATGGGGCACGCTTCTCCTTCTTCTCAAACATCTTTCTCACCTGACGGACAAGCGCTTCTCTCTGCACATCACTAGCATCCTCATATACCTTGGACCCCATAACGTATTTCATTACGTTGTCCATTATCTTATTGTATCGGACACCACGTTTCTGAGATCTCTCGATGATACCATCTACCTCTTGCATCATCCTGTCGTACCCCGGGATGGTCTCAACACCACCCTCTTCAGCCATCGGAGCAGGCTCTGGAGCTGGCTGAGCTTCTTCCACAGGAGCTGCCTCTGGCTGAGCTTCTTCCACAGGAGCTGCCTCAGCTGGGACCACCTCCTCTGTTCTTGTTACTTCCTCAGTAGCAACTGTAGGTGGACTAGCTAATGCATCTACTAGGGCTTCCTGTATCAGAGTGAATTCAGAATTTGGAACTCTTGCCAATCTCAACTCATCTCCGGTACCGACCATGTACTTATCCATGATTGCGGCAACCCTTTCATCAAGTACTGACTTAAGGATATTGTTATCTACAACCTGATCCTCGGGAACAATTAAAGATACCTGCAAAAATCCGGGTCTACCAACCGCATCAACCGCATCAACCTTATAGTTGATAATCTTTGTGCCGGGCTTTCTTCTATAGAATGGGTCTGTTCCAGTATCTACAACAAATGTATTCTCATTAAACTGAGCCTCTCTGCCTCTAACGTCTCCAATCTGAGGGTCTGTATCCTCATTCCAGTTATTGCTAGACAGGTTTTCCATTCCCCTTCTAGTACCAGTAACCACAACAGTTGCGTTCTGTATCGGAGGCATGGTTGGTTTAGTACTAAGCTGCGCTACCCCTTCTTTAGATTTAGCTTCAGCACCCTCAAAGAGTTTTCTACCGGAAAGAAGATCTGCTGATACCGCCTGAAGAAACTCATCAAGTGTTATATCCTCAAGCTGTTCTGCGCTATATTCAGATATACCAGTAAGATTTTTTACAAAAGAGTACAATGTATTAAGCCACTGCTTAAAGCTCTTACGCTGCGCGGCAATTACAAATGATTCACCCTTATCTCCTATTGCTGTAGCAAGAGCTTCCTCTTGAACATATGAATCAATCTCCTCCTGAGTCGCACCATCTTTTTTCATTTGCTTAATAACCCTCTTATACTCAGGACTATTTAGCACTTGATTAATATATGGAGATTCTTTTATCAGGCTGATACCTTTATTATAGAGCTCCCTATTTGCTTCCTTAGCTACATTAAGCCAGATGTGCCCAAACTCATGTATTGGTGTGTTGTAGTTTTCGAGAGATGGGTTCAGATACAGCTTCCCATTATATACCGCACCATATACGTTCTGGTTTTTTGTGGCTAATTTTTTGGCGTTTAGGTTGGCAAGTAGCTCATCAAACTCTTTCTGTGTTTTAACTATCTCTACAGAAGGGAATGATCTGGATATAAGAGATAAGAACTTTTCATACATTGTTGCTGATGGCGCACTAACCTTACGAGCTTTATTGGCTGTCATTGAAGCGGCTCTCATCTCAGCTGAACGAGCCTCCTTTGAAGTGAATGGTCTTCCACTAGCCCGCTTAATTACCTGAGCTACCTTTACATTGATGTTATTAAGACTATCCTTAAAGACATCCCAGAATGGAGCTGTCTCATTAAGCATTGCAACAGCCTTACCTCTAATATATACTGGATAGTTTTCGTGTTGAGGTAGACCCTCTGCGACCTGCTGCTCTGGTGTAATTATTGCCTCATTCTTAGTAGCCTCTGTAATTCTATTACCGTTCTTATCCTGAACCTCAAGCACCATTGTCATAGCACCTGCTGGCAAGTTAGATGCAAACTGCTCTACATTCTTTCCTCTTACAGACTCAATGGTTATACCCTCAGCCTGAAGTGTCTTACCTATTTCAGTAGAAGCCTTAACCTTATCTGATGGCAGGATTAAATTTATTACCTTAGCCTTTGTGTCAACATCCAGTCCTGATATGGCATCCATCAGCTGCGTTAAGTTCTTTGACGATGCAACTATCTGACTAACCTGTTCTGTTTTTTTGCCAAACTTTTTTCCGTCTAGCTGGGCTACAACCTTATTGAATACGTCCTGCTGTTTCTCTTTTCCTAAACCCTTAACATCCTCAATGAATGTCTGCGCCATAGCCACGTTAGAGTCTATAGCTGAAGGATTCATATTGTAGACCACAGTGTAGTCAGACTTAATTGCTCCATTAATAATAGCGGAAGCGGCTGAATTATTCATTGACGCCCATGCAACCTTTCCAAACAGACCATCAATAAGAGGAAACATGGGTCCACCCATCCTTTGAAGTATCTTCTTGCCAGCCTTCACTGGTCCAACCTTAAGCTGATCAGCCATGACAAGATTAATCTTCTTACCAATCAACTGAGACAGACCCATCTTCTCTACCTTATTAGCAAGCTCGGTATTCTCAGTTACCTCAATTGGTATCATCTCTACCTCAGGCTCTGGGGTAGTGGCGTCAAAAACTTCTTGAGAGAATCCCTCGTCCTCAATCTTCGACATCTGTTCGGTAGCCTGCTGGATCATTTCCTCGTTAGGCATAGATCTCTGCGCTGACGTCTCCAACTGTAGCTGGGGCTCCGGACCCATCGGTCCGCCTACTTCTTCCTGTGCTTGAGGCGTGACGGCTTCTTCACCTTGGTCGGTAATGACTTGAGATCCTGCTCCGGGTACTCCGACCGCCACTTCTTCGCCAACTGCGGTTGCTGGCTGAATAGGTACTTGACCTGCTGCTTGCTTTTGAACGGCATTTTCTGATAGTTTTGTTAGCTCGTTATTTATTTCATTAATACGTTTCTTCTGTGGTGCAACTAGCGCTTCATCCTTACCATCTATCTGCTGCTCAAGGGCACGACGCTCACGAAGTAGGTTCATTGCCTGCTTCTTGTCCTGAGTGTCCAGCTCCTGAGGGACTGCTCTTAGTAAACCTGCTGCGTTTCTATACTCATTGAGCTGCTCCTTTGCCTGAGCAACAGTCAGCTCTCCGGCACTAACCTTATTCTTAAGTGAATTTACAAATGCGGTCTGGACATTTGAATCAAATGCTGCCGCCTCAAACAACTGAAACACCTCATCGCTCATACCCAAATATCCCTGCTGTCTATTAGCTGCGGCTACAGCCCCGGGCATACCAAGAACAAAACCACCAACAGCCTCTTGTGCGCCAGCCTTCAAAACATCTTTGGCATAGTCAACAAATCCATCTGGGGTCTCAAACAGATCCTTGCCCTTAGCTGCGTTATATACGTCCTTTATACCAAGCTCAACAAGCTGCTGTGCGGCTCCAGTCTCTGCCTCAGCCAATGCACCTCCGGCAACTACGAGCGTGCCACGAGCTAGCCCACTCTTTACTTCATTCTGTATAAGCTCCTTAAATGTTGTAGCCGTGGTTGTTTTTGTACTCTTACCTAGTGCGCTAACCACAAGCTTATTCAGTAACCCCTTGTTAGCAATTACGTTCCTAAGACCAATAGCCTCTAGCGCACCAACAGCTATACCGATTGGAGCAGTGACAAGAGCCTTTTCCCCCTCAGATATATTTTCAAACTCTGGGTTTTTAGCCATCTCTTCATTGACACCATCAACAACCTGAGCATACATCTGAGCTGTTCTCTGAGCCCACCCTGCCGCATTTGAACCGCCAACCATCGCAGGCAGTGATCGAACAAGACCAAGCAATGCACCACCCCAGAATCCTTCTTTGGCTGCCATTGACCACTCAGGCGTGGTACTCTCATCTCCAATCAAAACCCTGTTACCAATTCTTATATCCTCTAAAATACCACCCTTCCTAGTCCCAGTCTTTTCATCCAGCTCACCATACTTGACAGTCTTCTTAACCTTGTCTCTTACCTTATCATCTATGTCTTCTCTTACAGATTCATCTAAAGAGTTAAACCAATTAACAAAGCCCTCCTCTGATTTCATTTCACCCATCCCAAAACTTGGAACATCTATACCCCTCTCTTTTGCAATACTTATTACAGAGTTTCTGTACTCATCCCTTGTCATCAACCCCTCCTGTGGCATTATCTCCGCAAGAAGGTCAGTCATATAGCTAGCTGCGTTAGAAGACATAGACGAGAACCCTTCAAGAAGTTCATTCCAAGCGGCTCCGTATGCAGTACCCTGCTCGGCTTTCATTTCAGTATACTTACCTACAGCGCTTGCCAACTGAGACTCTCTTGCCTTGTAGTCCTTCATCTTAGACTGAAGCTCAGTCCTCTGAGATTCTAGCTTAACCTTGTTCTCTCTATAGCTTAAGAACTGGGTCGGATCTGTAAGCAGCCCCTTGCTATATAAATCTTCTTGAGCCTGAACCAAGTCATTAAGCTTATTAAATTCAACAAGCTCGTTTCTAAATTCTTCCTGCTGTACAGCAAAAGACTCGTTCTCTTTTTTCATGTCCTCATCGTTGAGGAACTTTCTGTTCTCGTTCTTATACTGCTTCTCTATCTCAGCCAGCTTAGCTGGCTCTATAGCTATGGTGTTGTCTCTTATGAATTTAGCAAGTTTATCAGCCTGCTTCTTTTCTTCCGCATCGCTAAATGGATCAAGGGATATCTCAATTTTTTTACCGTTAGGGGCGGTTGCTACCATCCAGTCTCCTGTCGCTCCAGACTCCTCAAACTTAAACCCAAGATCGCCAAACCTGTAATTCATCTGGGGAACAACATTCTCCTCAATATCACCGACAAGCTCTGGAGTTATGGTCTCCATCAGTGGTTTCACAAACCCCGGCACAGCCTGCTCTCTTCTCTGCTCTTCTCTTTGAAAATCTACAGTAGCCTGATAATCGATTGGTCTAACCTGTTGGGTTGGCATTGTACTCTCAGCCACATTCATGGGTCTCATGCCCCTCATCAGCCTAGGGTCTACGCCAGCGTATTGGTCTGCAAATCCTTGTGGCTGTCGCTGTGGTTCTACTGGTCCGGATGTTCTTAGCTGTGGTTGAGGTTGCTGCTTCGGCGCCATCCAAGATAAACTCTCAGGTAGATTAAGACCAGTGGTCATCTGAGATGCTGGTGTGGCAGGGGCTACAGGTCCCTGACCCAAGAACCCTCTGTTCTTAGCAAATGAATATATATCCTGATAGGCGGCGTTATCAGACTTGATGGAGGAAGCAAACTGCTCTCTTGTTAACTTACTACCTCTAGCCTGAGCAGCCCTGTATAATTGGTCTATCAGATTCTCATCCATTAGATAATTACTTTTTACTATTAACGAAACAAACTAAGGACCCGATTAACCAGCCCGGCTCCAGAACCACTCGGTTGAGCTCCGGCTCTTTGAGATCTTAGACCGCTAAAATTCAAATTAACTCCGCCGAGAACCATATTGGGATCACCTCCACCACTTCCTCTCATTACCTCAAGAGTGTTGCTTACCCCAGTAATTTCACTTCCGACCTGAGCCCACTGCTCTAGTGTTAGCCCGGGAGGTATCCATCTTGTAGTGCTTGCAGCAGCATTTTGACCTCCATATACAATGTTGATAGGAATCATACCCTCCTGAGGGGACGGACTCATTGCTTTCCTTGGGTCCATATTTACATCTACAAGACCAGAAGCCTTTGCATATGGCGTACTAGTTACCTGCTGTAATGCAATTGTCTTATCGGCTAGGCTAGTAGCCGTTGCAACAGTGTTCCAAGCGTTTACCGCAAATCCTTGTTCCTTTTTCTGTTGATTCCAAGCAAACCAGTTAGGGTCAAATCCTCTAGGAGGATCTTTGCGTGGCTCAGCATACGGATTGACTGTCTGGTCGTGCTTAATCATCTGCTCAATCTGACCCTTCATGAAAGCCTTTACCGCATCCTTCTGCTCCTGAGAAAACTCTGGCGTCAACTGATCGTTTACGGTCTTAACTAAGATTAGATTCTTATTAGCCTTTGCAGCCGCAGGGTCTGATGTAAATCCAAAAGGCTTACCTGTTACATCCTCTATACCAATGTTTTCAGTAAGTACTGAAGATATATTGTATGGGTTCTGTAGCTGAGATTCAATAGCATCATCCATTGCCTTCTGATAATCAGGACGATTCATTGCATCTGATACAGCCGTAACAAAACCTGTCTTTGTTGCAGTGCCCTTATCTATATTTACTGTTACGTAGTCTGCAAGTCTCTTTGCAATAGTCTCGTTTGATTTATCTACATCAAAATAATTGAAGTCTGACTTGATTCTATTCCTAAGTGCATTAACTGAAACAATCTCATCGGTTGGAATAAGAACACCACCCTTGCTAGGATCTGGCTTCATCATTGCAATGCTAACACTGTAGTCGGTAGGATTAATTAAAGGCTTAGACCTTGTAAAATTTGCAAAACCCTCAACAGTCTCCATAGCATACTGCTCTAGTGCTTGACTTTTTGTGGCAGGATCGTTGCTCTTCATTCTCTCCATCTTGCGTGCAAACTCTTCTTGATATTCAGCAGACAAGAGAAACATATTCTTTGTTCCGTCATTGATATTCTGACGCATTATGTTGTAGTCCTTCAGCTTTAGTCTTCCAGACTTAAGTAACCTATCCTGCAAAAGCCTAGCCTGCTGAGCATCGTCAGCATATTGTAGGGTCCAAGCATTTAGTGGGCGATTTTCCCCCTGAGGAGCCTGCTCAAGCTTCTCTCCAAACTCTCTACTTGCCTGATCAATTGCAGCCTTCTTCTCCTCACGTATCCTTACTTCCTCCTTGAGCATGTCGGTAAGATTCTTACCAACCTCAGCCCAGTTTATCTGGCTGTCTACATTCCGCTCTGCATATTTATAATATGTAGCCATCTAATAAACTTTATTACTTTATTTTATATGGATTATACGCGGCTCTAAGTCTCTTAAGGAGTCCCGGATCCTGCTTGATTAGATAACCTGAGAACTCATTGTAATTCATATCACCAACACCGGAAAGTGAACCGAACGTTGGATTCTTTTTTGCAAAGTCAGCAAGCTGTTGCTGAAACTGTGCGCCTGTTAAGCCCTGTTTAGTGGCATCTTTTTCAAGTTTACCTAGCTGCTTCGTTGATTGTGTTTTAAGATAAAGAGGCATCATGTCGGCAAGCTGATCCGTAAAATTTATGGCACCTTCAATTCCTTGCTGTGTTGCCTGAGCTGCCATCTCTTGAGCATTAGCCGCTGCCTCCTGAGCCCCAGCAACCTCCTCAAGATTCAACCCCACACCAACATCTCTAAGCCTGCTTTCTTCAGCAGCAGTCATTTGCGCTAAGTCCATAAGCTCCTGCCCCATAGCTGCACGCACCTGACCCTGAGCTTCTTGCTGAGCCATCTGTACTCTTCCGACAACACCGGTAGCGCCCCTTACATCTCCTTCCCTTCCAGCCTCAATACCCATAGCCCCCTGAGTAAGCAGCGCTTCCCTCTGAAGCTCGTAGGGTTCCTTCTGAATTCCAAGAGACTCGTAGTAGTTTACCTCTAACTTTTTCTTAGCCTCAGCCATAGCCTTCTCCGCCTCCGACTCAGCCTGACGCTGAAGCTTTCTTTGCTTGCCAGCCTGAATAAATGAACCAGTTGTAGTTGCTGCCGTGGCTGCCATTCCGACAATTGCCGCTGTTGCTACTGCCATATTATAATACTTTAATCATTTCACTTGTATAGGTATCACCCTTTGTATAACCAAGTTCTTCGTATGTGTCTATTAGGTTTTTGCTTTTGATCAATGCGTAAACATATTTATGTCCGGTGCTTTTGGCTATATTGGTTAACGTGTCAACCAGTAGCCTTATGGCATCCTTCCTGTTGGGTTTCTTTCTGTAGCTTTTGCTGGATACTATCCAGTCTACCCAAGCAACCTTTGAATTAGTCGCATACAAAAACCCAGCGCAAATTGGAACCTCTCCATCTAAAACCAAAATGCCACCGCATCCATTGTCAGGAAGAAAGTCGGTAGCGGGAGGCTCCCATCCCCATTCTTTCCACCATCCAGTCAGGATGTTATTGTAATCCTCAGCGACAAGTGGTCTTAGATTAAATTCCATTCCACACAAAGATACCAAAATCAGGGATAGCTTTTCATTGCCTCGGTCTCTACAGAGAACAGCTCTATAGCGGAGGCGCTTCCGTTTGATATGTCGAATACACAGTAGTGACCAAGCACACCATGGGACTCAGCAACAGAATTCTTGACATACAGTATGTATGGGTTCTGGATAGCCGGTATTGTGGCTAGCGGGATTGTGGTGTTTACCACTATTCTGTTCTGGTTGTTCGGATAGTCTACCGTTATGTTCACAACTTGTCCAAATATCTGGGGTGTCGTGTATGGAGGTAGGGCATAGTATAGGATATCTCCAACGCTGAGTATAGCCCCTATCTCTACCGGAGTAGGCGTGATCTGGAAGTTAACCAGTACAGCTGCCGGGTTTGAAGGATTTATGGTGGCGCTTCTCCCGATACCGTTTATGCTCCTGAGCGGATACTCGGATGGGCTAGCAGGTGTGGTTCCTGAGTTTCTGACAAAGGCAAAGTAAGACTGCTCTTTCAGCTCAAACCAAGGGGCGCTAATAAATCCAGAGGTCTGTAGATCCGTCTGAAGCGTAGCCTCCCAAGATGCATTGCCCTCTAGGTTTAGTGTCTTAAATAACTTATTCTCTAGTGGCGCATCATTAAATACACTAACGAGCCTTGTTGATGTAAACGCCCCCGATGGGTTACCGATTCTGATAAACCAGTCCTGATAGAATACATTTCTATTAGAGTTCACATTATGTCTATACAGGTTACCACCCTTGAATGTATAGAAGTAGTTATTCATACCAACCATATAGTCTGGGTAGTAAGAATAAAATGAAGGGAACCCCTGAACTGATTCGCTATATGTTACTGTGTAGTTTGCCATCTGATATTATTATTAGCATCCTCCAAACTCTACAATGATACCGTCCTGAACCCTGAACCACGTGTTAGGCGAAGGCACCGCTGTAGATCCATAGTATCCATCCGGCAATACGTTTTCGCCATAGTAATCCGAGAACACCCAGTCGTATAAACCAAGCACACCAGCAGCGCCATTAACGTGAACATAATGATAGGTCTGGTTTTGAAGAGCAACGCATGCACTAGCAAATGTCTCCCAAACTACAGTCGACTCAAAGCTTTCTAAAAGAACAGGGCAATCAATACTCATAACAAAGTCTGTTAATGGGCATGGAGATATTACCTTAAGATCAATTACCGCAGGCGTAGCTATTGGCTTTGGCACAACCATAACGCAGGTGCCCGGTGTGCTAGCCGTCAGGTCAAGCTGACCTGAAATCACCGAAACAGTCTCTGTTGTTGATGTAGGATTAAAAGAAGACCCATACCAAGAGTATACATCAAGTACATATGGGCTATCTATAACAAGACCGCAGTCTGCACCGCTGTCTCCAATATAGGTAGCAAGACCGGTAGCGCCAGAAAGAAGACCATAGTTGGGAGAGCTTAGTGTGTTGTACACAACTCCGTCATAGGTAGCCTGTATCCCATCTGGTACGGTTAGCGGATCAAATCTAATCACAATAGCCCCAACATCTGCTGGTCCTTCCCCTGTATATATTGGTATATTGTATACACCCTCTGTCGTAACAGCTTCCACCGTAGTTCCACAGTTATCTGCACAGGTTGGGCATGTTTGTGGTGGCAATAATACGCAACCAACTAGCTGCCTAACCACAGCACCCTGCCTATAGTATCCATTAGGTGCACATGTAGTTAGTGCCGAGTCTGTAAATATAGCCGTAGCTGACGATAGGTCGGGGGCGTTCAGGTAGTATGTTGATGTTGTTGCCATATTAAATTATCCTAAGCATCCGCATGTGAAGAATTCAATTGTAGGTACAGACCCAGATCCCGGAATATAGTGTGGTGGCGCTCCTGTTGTACACACAGTCGTGCAGCTATCCGAGAATACGTCAGACTCTGTATAGTCTCCAGTGGAACAATCATAATATGAAATTCTACAAGGAGCATCACCTCTGTTCAAACAAGCAGTATATGTAATACAACCCGGAGGACACGTGCTACAATCGCAGCATACATCTGTGAGTCCGGCAGCACCAGATATACCAGAGTAGCACAAGTCTACTGGAACTGAGTCTCTGTAATCCCAAATCAGGTACAGAT
>Ga0129333_10000307_pt1 | contig 37155 bp, 40 predicted proteins | sample CPB6_08_DNA_FD_94474 | JGI IMG/M metagenome (GOLD analysis project Ga0129333, IMG submission 94474) | Freshwater to marine salinity gradient microbial communities from Chesapeake Bay, USA - CPBay_Sum_0.6_0.8_DNA | ecosystem: Environmental > Aquatic > Marine > Coastal | place: USA: Chesapeake... | reverse complement strand
CATCGAACTCCTCAGCCTTCATACATCCTCTCCTCACCCTTGCGAGCCCTGCGTGCCGAGATGATGCGGACGGCGCCACCTCGGCGCGTGAAGACGGCGATCCACAGACGCCCGTCACGTCTGACGATCACGATCCATCTCGGTTCACCATCCGAACGAGCCGGGACTTCCACCCGACGTGGGTCGTCCCAGATCGCCTGCGCCTGCTCGAAGTCGATGCCGTGCTTGAGTGCATTGCTGGTGGACTTCCTTACATCGTAGATGAAAAGGTATAGAAATGGGAGACTGTCGGGCGAGCTCCTGTGGTCGTCCATCCGAGGACCCCTACTCCAGCTCCCTCTTGCCGCCGACCCCGGGCGCGTCCCCGAGCCGGGCCCGTGACGCGGCCCATCGGCCCGCCTGCGCCGCCGACCCGCGTGCGTCGCGCACTCCCCCCTGGTAGCCGCCCCAGCTGCCGCGGGCGTCGGAGGCCTGCCGGTGGAAAGCCTTCACCTCCGACGCCTTCTCGCGCAGCGCCACCTCGACCGATACCGAGCCCGGAGCACCCGGCTGCTGCCGCGGCGTCTCCTGCAGGGTGCGCTCGCGCGCCTGCCTGAGCCGCTCCTCGATCCGCGCGGTGTAGGCGCGGTAGAACGCAACGCGGGCGGTCTGCGCGGTGTGCGCCTTGACGCGGCGGCGTCGGTCGACGACCGCGACGTACGTCTCGCCCTCCCACTCCCGGCGCACGACGTACTGCTGGCTCGCGTGGACCATGTGGACCGACAGCGACGCAAACATCGCCTCGATCACGTCGAGATCGGATGGCATCCCGTAGCCGACGACGTAGGTCGAGTTCGCCGCGACATCGACGTGTGCGTCATTGGCGTGCGCGATCACTATGTAGAGGCTGATGAGATGACGATTGGCGCGACGGCCCTTCTCGCCGATCGTCCGGGTGCGCGCCTCCGGCTGCTGGCGCTGCTCCCTGCGATCCGTCGTCGAGCGCGCGAGCGCCAAGTCGATGCTGGCCATGGTCGCGAGCTGCTGGGCCTTCATCAGGTAGGCGTCGGCCTCGGCCTCGTTCTCGGTGCGCTCCGCCTTGACGAGCAGTGCGGCGATGCGCTCGATCGTCACCGCCATCAGCGGACCCCCGCAGCGTCGTATCCCGCGCGCAGCAGCAGGGCGGCCGCCTCGCCGAGCATCGTCGTCACGACGAGGTCCATGGCGGCGCGGAACTCCACGCCGTGCCAGCGGGTCGATCCCCGCTGGGACTGCACGCCCGCGCTGCACGCGAGGTGGTGGGCGATCTCGTGGAGGACGACGGACTCCCGGCCCGCCCACAGCTCTCCGGGCAGGTCGATGATCTGCAGCTCCGGCAGGTAGCTGGCCTGCACGCGACTGCGTCCGGCCCGCACCGTGATGGCCGACGCCTGAGGGTAGGCAGCACGGACCTGCTCCTGCCCAAGCACCGACTCGACGTAGGCCTGCACCGAGGCGACATCGCCGAACCTGCGCTGCATCGGCACGTCGAGTCGCGAGCCGAAGAAGTCGACGACGCCACCGCGATCGAGCACCGCGGACCACTGGTCCTCTGCGGCGTAGACGGCGGATGCGGTCACACCCGGAGGATATGGTGAAGGCGTGACACTCCCGGTGCGCCCGAGCCCCCCTGGGGACGTGTGCCACTGGCTGTGGACATGACCTCGGCCGGACGCGTCGGGCGGGCCATCAGCCGCACTCCCCTCCTTGCCGGGCTGCCGCGCGAGGTCGCCGTCCTCGCCTCGGTCGCCTTCGCGGTCGCCCTCGGGTTCGGCATCCTCATCCCCGTCCTCCCCGTCTTCGCACGCACCTTCGGGGTGAGCGCGCTGGAGGCCAGCGCCGTCATCTCGGTGTTCGCCCTCGTCCGCTTCGTCACCTCGCCCCTCGCCGGCGGCCTCGTCGATCGCTTCGGTGAGCGCCTGGTCATGACGAGCGGGCTGCTCATCGTTGCGATCTCCAGCCTCGCCGCCGGGTTCTCCCAGACCTACGCGCAGCTGCTCGTGCTGCGCGGAGCCGGCGGCCTCGGCTCGAGCATGTTCACCGTCTCGGCGATGGCCCTGCTGCTGCGGGTCGTGGCGACCGAGCAGCGCGGCCGCGCATCCGGCGCCTTCCAGGGTGGCTTCATCCTCGGCGGCGTTGCCGGGCCGGCGGTCGGCGGACTCGTCGTCGCATGGTCGATCCGCGCCCCCTTCTTCGTCTACGCCGCGTTCCTGTTCATGGCAGCGGGGATCGCGATGGTGTTCCTCACGCGCTCCCGCCTGCGCGAGCGCGAGGAGACCGTCTCGCACGGCGAGGCGAACCGGCTCCAGCAGCTGCGGACGGCCCTTCGTGACCGCGCGTACCAGGCGGCCATCACCGTCAACCTGATCACCGGATTCGTCGTCTTCGGACTGCGCTCGTCGGCCGTGCCGCTCTTCGTCGTCGAGGGCCTCGGCGAGACCGCGACGATTGCAGGTATCGGCTTCCTCGTCACCGCCGGCATCCAGGCACTCCTGCTGCTGCCTGCCGGGCGCATGGCCGACACCGATGGCCGCCGGAAGGCCCTGCTGTGGGGAACGATCGGCACCGCCATCGGCATGGTCGCGCTGACACTGGCTGACGTCGCCGCGAACGGCTGGGGGACGCCCGCCGTCGCCGCGACCATCATGTTCCTTGTCGCCATGGCAATCCAGGGCGCCGCCGGCGCCTTCCTCGGCTCCGCACCCTCCGCGGTGGTGGGCGACATCATGGGCGGACGGCGCGGTGGAATCGTCGTCGCCACCTTCCAGATGATGTCCGACCTCGGCGCGATCCTCGGCCCGCTCCTCGCCGGCCTGATCATCGACGCCGCCGACTTCGACTGGGCCTTCGGCCTCGGAGCCGCACTGTGCCTGCTCGCCGTCGGGTTCGTCGTGCGCATGCCGGAGACCCTGCGTCGAAGTCCGACCTGATCGCCGTCAACCGCGGGTCGGAGGTGGTGGGCAGGCACGGCCCTCCGACGGTGAGGACCTCACGCGCCATGCGCGGATCGATGGCCACGGATCACGCGGGCGTGGACAGCGGGCGAGGCTGACGGAGCCCGCCTACCCTTCCTCCATGAGCATCTTCGGCACGAAGTCGTCCATGGTGGCCCCCGAGAACGCCCTTGCCGGGCGCACGTCACCCGTCCTGCCGCACCCGGCCCCGCACACCGTGCTCGGCACGTCGCTGACCGGGCCATGGCCCGAGGGGACCGAGGTCATCTACCTCGCCCTCGGCTGCTTCTGGGGGGCCGAGGAGATCTACTGGCGGATGCCGGGCGTCGTCACGACGAGCGTCGGGTACATGGGCGGCTACACCCCGAACCCGACCTATGAGGAGGTCTGCAGCGGGCGCACCGGGCAGACGGAGACGGTGATGGTCGCCTATGACCCGGCCGTGCTGCCGACCTACGAGATCCTCAAGGCGTTCTGGGAGAACCACGACCCCACACAGGGCTACCGGCAGGGCAACGACATCGGCACGCAGTACCGAAGCGCGATCTTCACGACGACGGCCGAACAGGCCGACCTCGCACGCAGGACCCGCGACGCCTACGCGGCCGTGATCGCCCAGCGCGGGTACCCGGACATCACCACCGAGATCGACCCGGCCGCCGAGGCCACGTACTACCTCGCCGAGGACTACCACCAGCAGTACCTCTACAAGAACCCCAACGGATACCGCTGCCACGCCAATACCGGCCTGGCGCTGCCCGCCCTCTGACGAGACCCTTACCTGCCCCCGGTAGCCATGCGCACCGGGGTGCGACAGTCTTGTCACATGCGGCGACGGATCCTGTGGATCAACATCGGTCTCGGCGTCCTGCTCGTCGCGATCATCGGCGCCGGACTCGTCATGCTGGCCCCGAGGCCCGCCGAGCTGACCGGCCGCACCGTCTCCGCCCAGCTCGGCACCGTCAGCGAGACCGTCACCGCCACCGGCACGGTCCAGACCTCGGGCACCGTGGACTTGGGCTTCGCGGCGTCGGGAATCGTGGCCGAGGTGCTCGTCTCCGAGGGTGACGTCGTCGCCGAGGGCGAGGAGATCGCCCTGCTTGACGACACGACGCAGCGCCAGTCCCTCGCCACGGCGCGCAGCGCGTACGTGCAGGCGGTCACCTCAGCAGAGCAGTCGCCACTCACTCTGGCTCAGGCTCAGCGCAACCTCACCGAGTCCGAGACGAACCAGCGCATCAATGCTCGTACGTACGCCGAGAGCGTCAGTGCCGCGCGCGAGGCCCTCGCCGACGCCCGATCGTCTTGGTCGGAGTCTTGCCTGCTGCCGACCGGCACGTGCCCGGACGACTCGGTGTGGGCGCAACTGCGCGCAGCCGAGGGCGATGTCGTCTCAGCGCAGACCGCGTATGACCAGGCGGTCCAGAACGCCACCAAGACGGCAGAGACCAATCAGGTCAAGCTGGGGCAGGCACAGGTCAACGTCGACGCCTCGCGCTCAGCGCAGTCGACGACGTGCGACACCTACGGATCCAATTCCAGTCAGTGCATCAGCGCCGCATCCACACTGCGCTCCGCCGAGCAGGCATACGCGCTGCAGCTGCAGGCGAACCAGGCCGCCGACATCACCGCCCAGCAGTCGCTCGTCAATGCCGACGCACGCGTGACCTCCACCAATGTGGCCCTGCGTCGCCTGCAGGCATCCCTCCGCTCGTCGGCCGCCGACTCGGTGCGGACGTCGCAGAACGCCCTGGACACCGCGCTTCTCAACCAACGCAAGGGCCGCGAGGCAGACGAGCAGCTGGTTCAGGCGGCGCGCGAGGCCCTCGCCCTCCAGCAGGCCGCGCAGACCGAGGTCCAGCTCGGCGGGACCCCGCTCACCACGGCCGATGCCGCCGTCGAGGTCGCCCGTGCCGGCCTCGACGCAGCGCGTCAGGCCCTCGCGAACACCCGCCTGGTCTCTGCCGTGGCGGGTGACGTCGTGCGCGTTGACGTGGCCGGCGGCGACGCGGTGACGGCCGGCGCGCTCGCCGTCACGGTCGTGCCCGATGCGCCGTTCGAGATCGTCGCGGAGTTCTCCGAGGCCGACGCCCTGAAGCTCGCGGTCGGCCAGCGCGCCACCGTGAGCTTCAACGCGCTGCCCGGGACGGTCGCTGCGGGCGTGGTCACCGCGGTCGCCGCGCTGCCCACCGAGTCCGCAGCCGGAGCCGGCCAGACGGTGTCGGGTGGCGTCACGACGTACGAGGCCACCATCGCGCTCGACGACGTGCCGCCGAGCATCCGCGAGGGCATGAGCGTCAACGTCGTCGTCACGACCCAGCAGGTCGACGACGTCGTCTGGGTGCCGACCGCCGCGATCACCACCGTGGGCGGGGTCAGCACCGTGACCATCCGTCAGGGCGAGGTCGACACCGTCGTCGAGGTCACGACCGGACTGGCCGGGGACTCCGGCACCGAGGTCACCAGCGGCGTCGCTGCGGGCGACGAACTCGTCATCGAGATCGAGGAGTCGACCTCGTTCACCGGCTTCGGCAGGCCGCCGTCGGAGAGCCGAGACCAGTGACACCCGTCATCGACCTGCGGGGGATCACCAAGACCTACGGGGGCGGCGACACCGAGGTGCAGGCCCTGCGAGGCATCGACCTGACGATCGAGCGCGGCGACTACGTGGCCATCATGGGCGCCTCGGGCTCGGGCAAGTCGACCCTCATGAACATCATCGGCGCTCTCGACGTCGCCACGTCCGGCCACTACTCCCTGGACGGCATAGGCATCGACGACCTGGACGAGTCCGCGCTGTCCATCGTGCGCAACCGCAAGATCGGCTTCATCTTCCAGTCGTTCAACCTGATCCCGCGCACCACGGCCCTGTCCAATGTCGAGCTGCCGCTCGTCTATCGAGGAGTGCGGCGCCGAGAGCGCCGAGCACGTGCCGTGGAGGCGCTGACGGCCGTGGGGCTGGCCGATCGGATGCACCACATGCCCAACGAGCTCTCCGGCGGCCAGCAGCAGCGGGTCGCGGTGGCGCGCGCCCTCGTCGCGGAGCCGTCCCTGCTGCTCGCCGACGAGCCCACGGGGAACCTGGACAGCCGCTCGACCCGCGACGTGCTCGATCTGATGGGCGCCCTGCACGCCCAGGGTCGCACGATCGTGATGATCACCCACGAGGACGATGTCGCGGCCGCCTCCGGACGCATCGTCACCCTGATCGACGGGCAGGTCTCCGACGACCGGCGGACGCACGCATGAACATTCTCGAGACGATCCGCATCGGCTTGCAGGGCATCGCCGCCAACAAGCTGCGCTCCGGACTCACGATGCTGGGCATCCTCATCGGAGTCGCCGCGGTGATCGTGCTGATGGCGATCGGCAACGGTGCATCTGTCGCCGTCACTTCGAGTATCGAGGCCCTCGGCACGAACACCCTGACCATCCGGCCCGGAAGCCTCTCCTCGTCGGACGACGCCGCGCGCACGCAGTTCAAGGACCTGACGGTCGACGACGCGGTCGCCCTCGTCGATCCCGTCCTCGCCGCCAACGTCGTGAGTGCGACACCTGTGGTCAGCGCTGCCGTCACCTGCACCTACGAGGGATCGAGCTACGCCACCTCGCTCACCGGCACGTGGCCGTCCTACTTCAGCGCGTCCAACAGCCAGGTGGATGCCGGCACTCCCCTCACCTCCGACGACGTCGTCAACAGCAGACGTTCCATCGTCCTGGGCCAGACCGTGATCAGTGCACTGTTCGGTGACACCGACCCGCTCGGCAGGACGGTGACGTGCGCAGGCGTGCCCTTCGCGGTGGTCGGCACCATCGAGGAGAAGGGCAGCAGTGGCTTCCTCGACGCCGATGACGTTGCCGTTGCACCTCTGAGCACGGTGCAGAGCTCGATCACCGGCTACGGGAGCCTGGACTCGATCCTCGTGCAGGCCTCGTCGTCGGAGACGAGCTCGGCCGCGGAGTCCGAGGTGACGGCCATCCTCGACCAGCGCCACGGCACGATCAGCGAGGACACCCGCGACTTCCAGGTGCTCAACCAGGCGGCGCTCATCTCCACGATCCAGGACACCATCGGGATCTTCACCGTCCTGCTCGGAGCCGTGGCGGCCATCAGCCTGCTCGTGGGAGGCATCGGGATCACCAACATCATGCTCGTCACCGTGACCGAGCGGACCCGCGAGATCGGCATCCGCAAGGCGATCGGGGCGCGCAAGTCGGCGATCCTCACGCAGTTCCTGATCGAGGCCATGGTGCTGTCGGTGATCGGCGGCGGCATCGGCGTGCTCCTGGCCCTTCTGGTCACCCGTATCTCGGTCGCCGGGGTGACCCCGGTGGTGGTACCGGCATCCGTCGTCGGCGCCTTCGTCGTATCGGTGTCCATCGGGCTGTTCTTCGGCAGCTATCCTGCAAACCGCGCAGCATCCCTACGACCGATCGAGGCGTTGCGTCATGAGTGATCCGCAGCCACCGCAGTCGCAGCAGGACGACGACCTGCGTGCCCTACTCGCGAAGCGCCAGCACTCACGCCCTACCAAGGCAACGTGGGTCCTCCTCGCGCTGATCGCCGTCGCCCTCGGCTTCGCAATGGGCGCCTGCAGCCAGCGCGTGCTGTCGAGCGGCACAGGGGCGCCGGAACCCGCGCCCTCGCGCGTTCCCACGACCATCGGCACCGTCACGTCGGTGACCGACGACACCGTCGTCCTCACCACCGCGACAGGCGAGACGGTGACGGTGGTCGTTCCGGAGGGCATCCCCGTGACGACCGCGGTCGAGGTCCCCCTCGGTGAGCTGCCCGTCGGCGCGCGCGTCGAGGTCCAGGGCAGCGCCGACAGCGCCGGAGTGGTCACCGCCGAGTCCATCACCGAGGAATACCCCCGCACTGCACCGGCCCCGTAGTCTGGCGCTGTGCCTGCACCGATCGTGCTGCTCGCCCCCGGGGTCTACCGCATCCCCACCCTGGGCGACTACATCAACTCCTTCGCGTTCCTCGAAGACGACGGGCAGGTCACCCTCGTCGACTGCGGGCTGTCGCGGGCGCCAGCGCGTATCGTCGCCGCCCTGGCGGGCATCGGTCGGCACCCGTCGGACGTGACCCGCATCATCCTCACGCACGCGCACGCCGATCACGCCGGAGGCGCCAAGCAGATCGTCGACCAGGCTGCCGCTGAGGGGGTCGACGTGCATGCCGAAGACGCGGACGACATCCGCAGCGGGACCATTCCGCCTGTGGCAGCTTCGACGATGGGCCGGCTCGTGGCGCGAGGGCCGATGTCGCACTTCGAGCCGGTGGCGGTCAGCCGTGAACTCACCGACGGCGAGGAACTCGAGGTCGGCGGCGGCCTGCGCATCCTGCACACGCCCGGACACACGCCGGGTCACATCTCGCTGATCCACCAGACCACCGGCGTGCTGATCACCGGCGACGTCATCTTCCACATGGGCTGGCGCGACCGGATGCGGTGGCCCGTGAGCGCCGTGTGCACCAACGCAACGCTCAACCGGCAGTCGGCGCACGTGCTCGCCGAGACCGAGTACGACATCGCGGCCTTCACGCACGGTCCGGAGATCCGCGAGCGCGCTCGGGAGCAGGTCCGCGACTTCGTGCGGCGGAAGTCCGCGTGACCGCGGATCCGAGCGTCGGCGAGATCGCCGACCGCTGGGAGGTCGAGCGCGAGCTTCGACGGGTGGTGGACCGCCTTGGTGCACTGCCGCTCGCCCGTGCCGCCGCAGCCGCAGGTGACGTGCAGGTGTGCGCTCGGCGCCTCGTCACCGTGGGACGACGCCTCGGGGTGCCGATCCCGACGGACGCGCAGGTGCCGGACCTCGGCCCCTCCGGGCTCGCCGCCCTGATCGCCGTGCTCGGCCGGGACTGCCTGGACGCAGTGCCTCAGGGCGATGCGCACGGCCTGCAGGACATGCACGCTGCCCTCGTCGAGCTCAGACGGACGCTCCCCTGACACCCACCCCAGTCATGAAAGCGCAATACCTGCAGTTGGCGTCACATGGACCCGAGGTATGTGACGCGAACTGCAGGTATTGGCAGGGCAGACGGACTACTGGCGGTTGACGATGGACAGCAGCCGCAGGAACTCCAGGTAGAGCCAGATGAGGGTGACCAGCAGGCCGAAGGCCATGCGCCACGACTCACGCTCCGGAGCACCTGCGCGGATGCCCTCCGAGATGGCGTCGAAGTCCAGCAGCAGGAAGAACGCGGCGAGGAGGACGCCGAGCAGCGCGACGATGATGCCGAAGCCCGTGCCGTAGATGCCCATGCCGTCGCCGCCGCCGAACATCGCCCAGACCAGGTTGCCGATACCCAGCACGAGGTAGGAGACGAGCGCGACGATCATCACGCTGCGGAACTTCTTGGTGACCTTGACGATCCCCGTGGCGTAGAGCGCCAGCATGACCCCGAACGTCACCATCGTCGCGACGACCGCCTGCAGGATGATGCCGTCGGCGAGGGAGCTGTACAGGTAGCTGATGCCACCGAGGAACAAGCCCTGGAGCACGCCGTAGAGCAGGACGAGGATCGGCGAGACCGTCTTCTTGAGGGCGTTGACGAAGCCGAGGGCGAGGCCGCCGATCAGGCCGACCCACATCAGCCACGGCATCGAGGGCGCGAACGTGTAGCCCACGACCGCGAAGATCACGGTGACGACGAACACCGCGAAGGTCTTCACGATGACGTCGTTGATCGTCAGGCGTGCCCCTCCGGCTGCCGTGACGGTGGCGAATGCGGCGTCGACGTCGGCGCCGGCACCACCGGCCGCGGCCTGCTGGTAGGCGGTCACACCCTCGTCGTAGGCGTAGCCCGAGGAGCCGGGCTTGGTCTCGTAGCGGGACAGGATCGGGTTATTGCTCTGCATGGACCTAGGGTAACTCACGAAGTGCACTTCGCCAATCGCCCGCCCGCGTGCCCTCGGTGGGGGTCGAACCCACACTGTGCCGGGTTTAAGCCGGGTGTCTCTGCCAGTTGGACTACGAGGGCGCGTACCCAGCGTAGGCGCGGTCGCCCTTGCGTGGGTGGGGCCGCTAGGAGGCGTCCCGCAGCATGCGACGCAGGATCTTGCCCGACGGCGACTTGGGGATAGTGTCCGTGAACACCACGTCGTGCACGACCTTGTAGGTGGCCACGTGCTGCGCGGTGAACTCGGTGACCTCCTCGCCTGTCACCTGCTGGCCCGGCTTGAGCACGACGAACGCCCGTGGGTGCTCCCCGGCCTCCTCGTCCGGTACGCCGATGACGGCGGCGTCGGCCACGGCCGGGTGGGTCAGCAGCAGCGCCTCGAGCTCCGCCGGCGCAACCTGGAACCCCTTGTACTTGATGAGCTCCTTGACGCGGTCGACGATCGTCAGGTGCCCGTCGGCGTCGATGAACCCGACGTCGCCGCTGTGCAGCCATCCGTCCGCGTCGATGGTCAGGGCCGTGGCCTCCGGGTTGTTCAGGTACCCCTTCATCACTTGCGGCCCCCGCACCCACAGCTCGCCGACGCCATCCACCGGCTGGTCCGTGCCGTCCTCGACGCTCACGATGCGGCACTCGGTGTTCGGCACCGTGACACCGCAGGTGCCGGCCTTGAAGCCGCCGATGCGCGTCACATGGGACACCGGGCTGAGCTCGGTCATTCCGAACCCCTGAACCACCTCGCAGTCGATCCGGGTGGCCGCCTCATGGGCGAGCTCCGGGCCGAGCGGGGCTGCCCCCGAGAAGACCTGCTTGAGGCTGGACAGGTCGTACTGATCGACGAGCGGGTGCTTGGCCAGCGCGAGGATGATGGGCGGCACGGCGAACAGACGTGTGATCCGATGCTCCTGGATGATGCCCAGGACCTGCTCGAGATCGAACCTCGGCACCGTCACGATGGTGGCGCCGCGACTGAGGAAGAAGTTCATGAGCACCTGCATGCCGTAGATGTGGAAGAAGGGCAGCACCGCCAGCACGACCTCACCGTCCTCGACGTCGAGGGCGTCCTCGACCTGCACGAGATTGCTCACCAGGTTGCGGTGCGTGAGCATCACGCCCTTGGGGAAGCCGGTCGTGCCTGACGAGTAGGGCAGCACAACAATCTGCTCACCCGTGTCGACCTCGACCTGCTCGATGGGCGCCCCCATGAGCGTCGTGAACGCAGGCAGCCCCTCCGGCGGCTCGCCGATGATGAAGACCTCCTGCACGCCGGCCTCGCGGGCGGCCTGCGTCGCCGTCTCCGCGAACATCGCAATCGTGACGAGGAGGGTGGAGTTCGAGTCGCGCAGCTGGAAAGCGACCTCCTCGGCCGTGTAGGTCGGGTTGATCGTGCTCACCGCCACCCCGGCCACGGCCGCGCCGTGGAAGACGATCGCGAACTCGGGGATGTTCGGCGACATCAGGGCGATGGTGTCGCCGGGGCCGAGCCCCCTCGCCCGGAGCCCTCCGGCGAATGCAGCGATCGCACCCGCCAGCTGCCCGTAGGTGTACGTGCGACCGGTCGGTCCGTCCACGATCGCCGGGCGGTCCGGGACGCGCGCCGCCTCCTGCAGGGCGAACTCCGTCACCGGCACGTCGGGGATGCGGACATCGGGCAGGGGGCTGCGATGGATGATCATGATTCCTCCCTGGGGCTCAGGGAGAGTGTGGCGCGGGCGTCGCCTCGCCGGGGTGGAAACGGTCCAGCCGGCTAGCCCGATGCGAGGTCGCCCGCCTGCCGGAGGACGTCGTCGAGCATCGGCTCGGTGAGGCGCCCGGTGAAGGTGTTCTGCTGGCTCGGGTGGTAGCTCGCCAGCAGGGTGACGGGCCTTCCGGACGACGACGTGGCCTCGGCCCTTGCGCCGTGGCCGAAGCGCACCCGCGGCACCTGCCACCCGGCGTCGCGCAGGGCACCGGTCACCGCCGACCAGGCGACCCCGCCGAGGGCCACCATCACGCGCACCACCGGTTCCACGATCCGCAGTTCCTGGCCGAGCCAGCTCGCGCACTCCCGCCGCTCCTCGGTCGTGGGGGCGTTGCCCGGGGGTGCGCAGTGCACCGCGGCCGTGATGCGCACACCCCTGAGGGACTGTCCGTCATCGCGCGAGGTGGACGTCGCGAGCGCCGCCAGGCCCACCCGGTTCAGCGAAGCGAAGAGCCAGTCGCCACTGCGATCGCCGGTGAACATCCGACCCGTGCGATTGGCCCCGTGGGCCGCGGGCGCGAGCCCGACGATCCAGATGCGCGGATCATCACCGAAACCGGGCACCGGACGCCCCCAGTAGTCCTCATCGCGGAAGGCGGCGCGCTTCTCGTGCGCGACGCGACCGCACCACTCGACGAGTCGCAGACAGCGCCGGCACTCGATGATCCGGGCATCGAGCCCCGCAAGGTCAACCGGATCAGCAGGCACAGCCGCGCAGCGCGGCCAGCGAGCGCTCCCACGCCAGCTCGGCGTTGGCCCGCTGGAAGACCTCTGGGCGATCGTCGTTGAAGAAGGCGTGCACCGAGCCGGGATAGTCGAAGCGCTCCACCGTGCCGCCCGCCGCGACGATGGCCGCGCTGTACTCGGCGATGGTCGGCCCGGTGTCCTCCTCGTCCGACTCCGCCGCATGGATCACGGCGCACCTGCCCGCGTACCGGCTCCAGTCCGGGGAGTAGTGCGGCCAGGGCATCGCCGGATAGAACGCGACCGCGCAGCACACCTGCGGGGCGACGGTGGGTGCCAGCAGGGCCAGGCCCCCGCCCATGCAGAAGCCGATGACGCCCACGGACTCCCCCGTGACCTCGGGGCGCGCGACGAGCTGCTCCGCCGCCATGCGCAGGTCCCGGCTGACCTGGTCGATGTTCAGGCCGAGCATGAGCTTCTGCGCCTCATCGGGCTCCGTCGTCGCGACCCCCCGGTAGTGATCGACCGCCATCGCGACGAAGCCCGCCTGCGCGAGCCGCTGCGTCACGTCAACGATGTGCGGCAGCAGGCCCCACCACTCCTGGATGACGATGACCCCCGGACCTGATCCCGACTCGGGGACGGCGACGACCGCGCCGACCTCCTCGCCGTCGACAAGGACCGTGGCATTCGTGGTGACGTCGCTCATGGCTCGAGTCTGCCAGTAGATGCCCCCACCGCGCGGGTCGATCCGCGCACGATCAGGCGGGTGGGCAGATGGATGCCCCGGTGCGACGGTCCGGTCGCGGGGCTGCGCATCTGCACCAGGAGCGCCTCGGCGGCGCTGCGTCCGAGATCCGCGACGGGCTGGGCCACGGTGCTCAGGTCGAGGAACTCCGACATGTCGTGGCCATCCACGCCGATGATCGACACGTCCGCACCCGGCTGGAGGCCATGGCGGCGCAGCGCCCGCAGGGCGCCGAAGGCCATCTCGTCCGACATCGCGAACACCGCGGTCGGCGGCCGGGGCAGGCTGAGGAGCGCGGCCATCGCCTGCTCGCCGCCCTCGATCGTGAAGTGGCCGTGCGCCTGCAGCGACAGGTCGATCTCGACGTTCGCCTCCTGCATCGCCAGCTCGAACCCGTGGTAGCGGGCCTGGCCCGCGGTCTGCGAGGCACCCGACAGCCCGCCCCGGATGACGCCGATCCGCCGGTGGCCGAGGGTGAGCAGGTGCTGGGCGGCGGCACGCCCGGCCGCGACGTCGTCGATGCTGACGCTGGCCACTCCGTCGAGGGCCAGGCCGATGAGGCTCGTGGGCAGTCCGAGGGCGAGGATGTCGCCGAGCTGCGGGTCCCCCGGGGGAAGGGCGATCACCAGCACGCCGTCGACCCGCCGTCGAAGCCGCGGTGCGGGTGGCAGCCGGATGGCGCCCTCGGGCGTGCTGACGCTCATCAGCAGCAGGTCGATCCCCGCGCTCTGCAGGACGGACTCGACACCGGAGAGCACCGTGCTGAAGTACCAGCGGGCGATGTAGGGCGTGACCACGGCGACGCTGCCCGTGCGCCCGCTGGCCAGGCTCGAGGCACTGGGCGAGATGACGTAGTCCAGCTCGGCCGCGACGCTCAGGATCCGCTCGCGGGTCAGGGCGTCGACGTTGGGCAGTCCCCTCAGCGCCCGGGACACCGTGGCCGTCGAGACGCCGGCCGCATCGGCGACGTCCTTGATGGTGATGGCCATGGTTCCTCCCGGACCGCTGGGGAACCATGGTGCCACGACGCGGCAACCGGTTACATGCCTTCTTGCAGCACCCGCGCCAACGCTACGTCACGATGCTGTAAACGATGCCATCGAGGATGTCCGTCTCGGAGACGACGACCTCGTCGGCCCCCACCGCCGCCATGACCTCGTCGAGCACCATCGCCCCTCCCGCGATGACGTCCACGCGGCCCGGATGCATGTAGCCCAGCGACGCACGCTCGGCACGCGACATGGCCGTGAGCCTCAGGGTCGCGTCGGCGACCTGGGAGCGGCTGATCACCGAGCCGTGCAGGATGCTGGCGTCGTACTCCGGGAGGTCGAGGGCCATGGCCGCGACCGTGGTGACCGAGCCCGCCACCCCCACCAGCGTGCGCACGTCGCCGAACGGCACCTGACGGGCCGCCTCGGCGATCGCTGCCCGGATGTCGGCACGCGCCGCACGGACCTGCTCGGCAGTGGGCGGATCGCCCGCGAGATGGCGCTCGGTCATGCGCACGCACCCGACGTTCACGCTCACCGCCGCCTGAGGACGATCAGCCCCGAGCACGAACTCCGTCGACCCCCCGCCGATGTCGACGACGAGGATCGGCGCTGCGACCGTCGCCTCCGGAAGTCCTCGCACCGCGCCGACGAACGACAGCGCAGCCTCCTCGGTGCCGGGGATCACCTCGGGTTCCACCCCGATGCGCGACCGCACACCGTCGATGAAGACGTCGCGGTTGCGCGCATCACGGCTCGCCGAGGTCGCCACGAACCGAGTGCGGGTCACGTCATGCGCGCGCAGCAGGCCCTCGTACTCGTCGAGCGCCGTGAAGAGCCGTTCCAGAGCCGCCGCGGAGAACTCCCCGGTGCGATCTATCCCCTCGCCGAGCCGCACGATGCGCATGACCCGGTCCCGCTCGTGCAGCACGCCGGCATCGTCGACGTCGGCGATGAGCAGGCGCACGGAGTTCGTCCCGCAGTCGATGGCGGCGACCGTCACGCCGTCACCTCGTCCGCGCACGAGATCGGCTGCCACCACTCGGGCAGTGCCGCGAGCGCCTCGTCGCCGAGTGGGTTCACGCCCGCACCGGCCGCCAGAGCATGCGCGACAAGCACGTGCAGGCACTTCACGCGCGTGGGCATCCCACCGGCGCTCACCCCTGCGATCTCGGGCACGTCACCGAGCCGCGCACGGTCGGCGAGGTACGCCTCGTGCGCCCTGCGATAGGACGCCGCCAGCCGCGGATCATCCGCGAGGCGCGCCTCCATCTCCCGCATCAGGCCGCCGCCCTCGAGGGTGCCGATCGCCGCCGCCGCACGGGGGCAGGTCAGGTAGTACAGCGTCGGGAACGGAGTGCCATCGGCCAGCCTCGGCCGGGTCGCGACGACGTCGGGCTGGCCGCAGGGGCATCGGTGCGCGACCTCCTGCGCGCCGCGCGGAGGGCGGCCAAGCTGGCGGGCCACGCAGGCGCGGTCGGCGTCGGTCAGGCCGTCGTCGTCGTCGAGCGGCTCCGCATCTGTGGCGGTCACGGACCGGAGTCCGGCGCTGCCCCAGCATCGTCCGCGGGCTCGGCCGGCTGCTTGCCCGCCTTCCTCCCGTCGCCCTCCCTCGGCCCGGCATCGGCGTCGCGCGTGGTGGACCAGAGGACCTCGAACCACGGACGGACGTCCTCCTGGACCACCTCCTGCTGCTCCTGCTCGGAGCCCACGCCGAGGGTGACGTACCCGACCTCGCCGGGCAGGACGAAGTGCAGGCGCTTGCGCGCCTCCGCCGCGATGAAGGCTGGGTCATCCCAGCGCTCCTGCTCGATCTGCAGGGCGGTCACTCGCTCGCGCGTGGCCTCCACATCGGCGCGCAGCTGCGCGATCTCAGCACGCTGGCTGAACCAGGAGCGAACCGGGCCAGCCATCGCGACGAACAACGTCACGGCCACCAGCACCAGGATGAGCGCCCGCCCCGTCAGCGATGCGCCGCCTGTGCGGCGGCGCGGGTCAGAGGTGCTCACCCTCCGATGGTGTCATGGAGTGGCGATGGGAGCGCGATCCGCCACGGCCGGCACACTCCGCACTCCCGGCCCTCGGGGCGATCGTCAGCGCGCGAGCCTCGGGAAGGCGGACGCACCGGCGTAACGGGCCGCGTCGCCGAGCTCCTCCTCGATGCGCAGCAGCTGGTTGTACTTGGCCACGCGCTCGGAGCGCGCAGGCGCTCCGGTCTTGATCTGCCCGCAGTTGGTGGCGACCGCGAGGTCGGCGATCGTGGTGTCCTCGGTCTCGCCGGACCGGTGCGACATCATGCTGCGGTAGCCGTTCGACGTGGCCAGCGCGACGGCATCCAGAGTCTCGGTGAGCGTGCCGATCTGATTCACCTTCACGAGCAGCGCATTCGCGACGTCCTCGTCGATGCCTCGGCGCAGGCGGGTCGGGTTGGTCACGAAGAGGTCGTCGCCCACGATCTGGACGCGGTCGCCGAGCGCCTCCGTCAGGTGCCGGTACCCAGCCCAGTCGTCCTCGGCGAGCGGATCCTCGATCGAGACGAGCGGGAAGTCACTCACGAGTCCCTCGTAGTAGGCGGTCATCCACTCGGCCGAGCGCTCCGCCCCTTCGAAGGCGTACGAGCCGTTCGCGAAGAACTCCGTCGACGCGACGTCGAGCGCCAGCGCGATGTCAGCGCCCACCTGCAGGCCCGCACCCTCGATCGCCTTGACGATGAGCTCGAGAGCCGCACGGTTGCTCGGCAGGTTCGGGGCGAACCCGCCCTCGTCGCCCAGGCCCGTAGCGAAGCCCTCGGACTTCAGCACGCTCTTCAGGCAGTGGTACACCTCGGTGCCCTGGCGCAGCGCCTCCCCGAACGTGACCGCACCGATCGGCGCGATCATGAACTCCTGGATGTCGACATTCGAGTCCGCGTGGGCACCGCCGTTGAGGATGTTCATCATCGGGACCGGGAGCACGTGCGCGTTGGGTCCGCCGACGTAGCGGAAGAGCGGCAGCTCGGCCGAGAGCGCCGCAGCGCGCGCAATCGCGAGGGATACGCCGAGGATGGCGTTCGCGCCGAGCCGCGACTTGTTCGGGGTGCCGTCGAGGTCGATCATCGCCTGGTCGACGAGCCGCTGGTCCGAGGCGTCGAGGCCGATGAGGTCCGGGGCGAGCTCCTCCTCCACCGCAGCGACCGCCTGCAGCACACCCTTGCCCCCGTAGCGTGCTCCGCCGTCGCGACGCTCCGAGGCCTCAAACGCACCGGTCGACGCCCCCGACGGGACCGCGGCACGAGCCACGGTGTCGTCGTCGAGCAGAACCTCGACCTCCACCGTGGGATTGCCCCGGGAGTCGAGGATTTCGCGGGCGATGATCGCGTCGATGGCAGCCATGCGGCCGAGCCTAGGGCGTGGGCGCCTCGTCGATCCCAGACGGGGGCTGGCTAGGTGAGGCCCTCGGCCCCGCGGATCTCCACGATGCGCCGACGCGACGCCTGCCGCAGCGCCGTCTCGGCGTCCAGGCCCTGCGCTCGTCCGAGCGCGACGAGAGCGAGCAGCAGGTCCCCGTATGCCTGCTCGTCCCGAACCCCGGACATCGCCTCCGCGGCAGATGCCTCGGCGGGCAGGGCAGGCAGCGCGGTGAGCGAGGCACTGCGCGAGAGCACCTTGCCCGCATGCGTGAGGGCGGGCAGTGCCGCGGGAATGCCGTCGGTCACCGACTCCCGGCCCTTCTCGGCAGCCTTCAGCGCATGCCAGTTGGCCTCGACCTGCTCAGCAGTCTCGGCCCGGGCATCCCCGAAGACATGCGGATGTCGACGTACCAGCTTGCTGATGATCCCGTCCGCGACGTCGTCAAGGGTCCACGGATCGGCAGCATCCTCCGCGGCGATGCGTGCGTGGAAGACCACCTGCAGAAGCAGGTCGCCGAGCTCCTCGCGCAGCAGGTCGCGATCGGCCTCCTCGATCGCCTCGACCGTCTCGTACGCCTCCTCGATGAGGTACTCGACGAGCGATGCGTGGGTCTGCCTCGCATCCCACGGACATCCCCCGGGCGACCGCAGGCGGTCCATCACGGCGACGAGGTCGAGCACCCGCTCACCAGGACGCGGCACCCCCGTGGGTGCGCCGGCATCCTGCGTCGTCATCGTCGTGACTAGTCCAGTGCAGGCGGCATCGACAGGTCGGTGGGCACCGGGCCGAGCGACAGCGTCTGCGGATCCCAGGTTCCGTAGCGGGGGCTGACCGTCGTCTCCATCTCCAGGCTGTAGGCGCTCACCTCGGTGAACACCGCCTGCCCCTGCTCCTCGGCCGAACCGCGCGGGTTGAAGACGTAGCCGAGCTCCTGGGCCTGCATCTGGAGCAGCAGGAGCGCATCGATCTGGGACGGCGCGACGTTCTCGGCAAGGAAGGCCTCCACGAGCGCGTCCGCGCCGCCGATCTGCGCCTCGTAGGCCCTGCGCATCTCGTCGAGCGTGCCCTGCGTGATCTCGACGCCCTCCTCCGCCGACATCTCGGCGATGAGTCGCTGCGTGATCATGCGCCCGAGGGTCTGCTGGACGAGCCGGGGATCGGTCGTGCTGGCCGACTGGCCCTTCGCCTCGAGGATCTCCGCGACCTGCGCGGTGAGGTCGGCATCGGAGATGCGGCCGTTGCTGAAGGTGGCGGCGGCGCCGGCCTCGGAGGTCGAGCAGCCGGTGAGCACAGCGCTCGCCGCAAGAGCGAGGGCGGCACAGGCCAGGGTGACTCGGCGGACGGAGGTCATGTCGCAGTTCCTTGGTCGTCGGTCGGGTGTGCGGGCGGACCGGCCGGGAGGAGGACAGCGGTGACGAGCTCCGTCGCCCATGCCAGCAGGTCAGTGCCACGGAGCGGGGCACCCCCCACGGGGGCGCTGGTCGGCCGCGGCACCATGATCGTACGGACCGCGGGCTTGATGACCGTGCGCGGGTACAGCCGGGTCAGCCGCATCTGGGCGGACTCGCGCAGGTCGACCGGGTGGAGGCGCACCTGGCTGCCCTGGAGGACGACCTCGGCGAGGCCCGCACCACGGGCGAGCACCCGGAACCGGGCCACGGCCAGCAGGGCCTCGACCGGCTCGGGCAGCGGGCCGTACCGGTCGAGCAGCTCGGCCGCCACCTCGTCGACCTGCTCGTCGGTGACCGCGTCTGCGAGCCGCTTGTAGGCCTCGAGCCGGAGTCGCTCGTGCGGGAGGTACTCGGTCGGGATGTGCGCATCGACCGGCAGCTCGACGCGCACCTCGCCGGCCGCCGGGGTCACGTCCTGCCGGTGCTCGGCCAGCGCCTCGCCCACGAGGCGAACGTAGAGGTCGAACCCGACATCGGCGATATGGCCGCTCTGCTCACCACCGAGCAGGTTCCCCGCACCGCGGATCTCGAGGTCCTTCATCGCGATGTGCATTCCCGACCCGAGGTCCGTGTGCTGCGCGATCGTCGCCAAGCGCTCGTGAGCTGTCTCTGTCAGAGGAGTATTGGGCGAGTAGAGGAAGTAGGCGTAGGCGCGCTCGCGCCCACGCCCCACCCGCCCACGCAGCTGATGCAGCTGCGACAGGCCGAAGGTGTCGGCCCGATCGACGATCAGCGTGTTGGCGTTGGCGATGTCGATCCCGGACTCCACGATCGTGGTCGTCACGAGCACATCGATCTCGCGATTCCAGAAGTCGATGATGACCTGCTCGAGGGCGCCCTCGGACATCTGTCCATGGGCCACGGCGATGCGTGCATCGGGCACGAGCTCCGACAGCCGCTGCGCCACGCGGTCGATCGACTTCACGCGGTTGTGCACGAAGAAGACCTGGCCCTCGCGCAGCAGCTCCCGATTTATGGCCGCAGCGATCTGGCGGTCGTCGTACGGGCCCACGAAGGTGAGCACCGGATGGCGCTCCTCGGGCGGGGTCTGGATGACGGACATCTCGCGGATGCCTGTCACGGCCATCTCCAGGGTGCGAGGTATCGGCGTCGCCGACATCGCCAGCACGTCGACGTTCGTGCGCAGCGCCTTCAGATGCTCCTTGTGCTCGACACCGAACCTCTGCTCCTCGTCGACGATGACGAGGCCGAGATCCTTGAAGCGCACGGAGGACGTAAGCAGGCGATGCGTTCCGATCACCACGTCGACGGTGCCGTCGGCCACGCCCGTGATCACGTCCTGTGCCTCGCGATCGGTGCTGAAGCGCGACAGGGCGGCCACGCGGATCGGGAACGCGGCGAACCGCTCCGTGAACGTCGAGAGATGCTGCTGCACCAGCAGCGTGGTCGGCACCAGGACGACCACCTGCTTGCCGTCCTGCACCGCCTTGAACGCTGCGCGCACGGCGATCTCGGTCTTGCCGTAGCCGACGTCGCCGCAGATCAGCCGATCCATCGGGACCGTACGCTCCATGTCCGCCTTCACCTCGTCGATGCAGGCCAGCTGGTCGGGCGTCTCCTGGTACGGGAACGCATCCTCCAGCTCGCGCTGCCACGGGGTGTCGAGGCCGAACGCGTGACCGGCGCTGGCCTGACGCGTCGCGTACAGGCGTACCAGCTCACCGGCGATCTGCTTGACCGCCTTGCGCGCTCGACCCTTGGCCTTCTGCCAGTCGGCGCCGCCGAGCCGATGGACGGTGGGGGCCTCGCCCCCCACGTACCGGGTGATGAGGTCCAGCTGATCCGTCGGCACGAAGAGCCGGTCCGGGGGCTGGCCGCGCTTGCTCGCCGCGTACTCCAGTACGAGGTACTCGCGCTCCGCTCCGCCGACCGTGCGCTGCACCATGTCGACGTAGCGACCCACGCCGTGCTGTTCATGCACCACGTAGTCGCCCGGACTCAGCGAGAGCGGATCGATCGTCCGCCTGCGGCGGGACGGCAGGCGACGCATGTCACGCGTCGACGAGCGCTGCCCGACGATGTCGGTCTCGGTGAGCACGACGAGGGCCGGATCGTTCTGCACGAAGCCGTGGAGCAGCCGGGCACGCGTGACGCTGACGACGCCGACCGCCGGCGATTCGACAAGGTTCTCGACACTCGTCACGGGAACCTCGGCCTCGGCCAGCTCCTCGACCATCCGCTGTGCCGAGCCATGGCCCTCCGCCACCAGGACTACGCGGTGGCCCGACCGTGCCCAGCCGCGAAGGTCCTCGATCGCGCGGGCGGAATCGCCCCGGTACCCCTCGACCTCGCGACCCGGCACCCGGAGCACCTCGCCGGGGCCGGTCACGTCGATCGCCTCGCCGTCGAGCTCCTCGTCACTGGCCAGCGGCGTGAGCCACCACCAGGCATCGGTTCGACCGAGGTCGCGCACCTGGGCGAGGTCGCGGTATGACGCCGAGGACAGGTCGATGGGCGTCTCGGCATCGTCGACATCGTCCGAGCGAGTCGCGAGGTTGTGCCACGACGCGAGGAGGAACTCCTGCGCCGTTCGCACCATGTCATGGGCACGTCGGCGGATCCGCTCGGGCTCCAGCAGCACCACGTGGGCTGGTCCGTCGATGAGCTCCAGTGGCACGACGAGTTCGTCGGCGAGGACCGGCGCCAGCGACTCCATCCCCTCCACCGCAATGCCGGCGGCGATGCGCTCGCACATGTCGGCGAGCTGCGGGGTCGATGCGGCGAGGTTGGCCGCCCTGCTGCGCACATCGTCCGTCAGGAGCAGCTCGCGCACGGCAGGCGCCCACAGTCCCTGGTCCGCCACGGCGAGCGAGCGCTGGTCGGCGACCGAGAACGAGCGCACCTCCTCGACGACATCGCCCCACAGTTCGACCCGCAGGGGGTGCTCCTCAGTCGGCGGGAACACGTCGAGGATCCCTCCGCGCACCGCTACCTGCCCGCGGCGCTCCACGAGGTCGACGCGTTCGTAGCCGAGGGCGACGAGCGCGGCGACGAGTCCGTCGAGCGCAACCTCCTCACCCACCGTGATACGTACGGGCGCGACATCCGCCACCTCGCGCACCACCGGCTGGAGGAAGGCCCGCACCGACATCAGGACGATGTCGAGGGGCTCGGTGCCCGGATGGGCGAGCCGATGCAGCACGGCGACGCGTCGGCCCACCGTGTCGAGCGAGGGCGACAGCCGCTCATGGGGCAGCGTCTCCCACGACGGGAACACCGTGATGCGCGATTTCGGCACCAGGTCCGCGAGGGCAGCGGCGGCGTCCTCCGCCTCGCGACCGGTGGCGGTGACCACCACGACCGGCGCTGAGCCTGCACGGCGGCGAGCGACCTGCGCCACGACGAAGGGATGCAGGGCGGCGGCCGACTCGACGGTCGCCCCGTCGTCCTGCGCGGCGAGGACGGCCACCCGCGCGAACGCACCGGACCGGTCGTCGGGATCGGCCAGGCAGTCCAGGATGCCGGCGAGGCTCACGATCCGGCTGCGGCCTGCAGGGCCGAGCGCAGCGGTGCGACGAGCGCCGGGTGGGAGACCATGAGGTCCGTCACGTAGGGCGGCATCCGGTTGAACACGACGGCGGATCCGTCGAGGTGAGACGGCACAAGCCCGTAGTGAAGCGCGACGCCGTACGGAGCGGCGACGTCCCACTCGTAGAAGCCGGTGTCGTGGACGTAGGCATCTGCGCGCCCGGCGAGGATCTCGTTGACCTTGGCCCCGACGGAGCCGACGTCGACGATCTCGACGCCCTGGTCCGTCACCCCGTCGCGAGCGAGGGCCTCGCCGAGGATCTCGACGGTGCGCGCGAGAGTCGCGGGCGGTCGGCTCCGGGACGCGACGATGCGGATGGGCCGGTCCGTCGGCAGCGAGGCCGGCGGTGACACGTCGTCGAGAACCGACCGCGTAAGTCCCTGGGCCGGCAGATCGACGGTGGCGGCCGACAGGGAACGCGTCGCCGGCTCCCACAGGGCGATGTGGACCGCGAAGTCCACGCGGCCCTGCCCGTACTCGTAGGTGCCATCGAGGGGATCGACGATCCAGACTCGCTCGGCGGACAGGCGGGACTCGTCGTCCTTGCCCTCCTCGCTGAGGATCGCGTCACCGGGGCGCGCTGCGGTCAGCCGCTCCATGATGAGCTCGTGGGACGCTCGGTCGGCCTGCTTGCGCAGCGCGTTCGCCGCGTCCTTGTCGTCGATGGGGCCGAAGCCGTCCCGCAGGTCCAGCAGCAGCCTGCCGGCCTCGCGGGCCACCTCGCGCGACACCTCCGCGTCCCCACCCATACCGACCCCTTTCCCGTTTCTCCCGCGACGCGGGACAAGTGAGCGAAACCGCCCGATTTCGGGGCCGTTTGCCTCGTTTCTCCCGCGACGCGGGACAAACGTACCGTCAGTCGTTGAAGCGGTTCTGAGTCCGCTCGAGGCCATCCTCGACGAGGGACTCGACAGCGTCGGCGAGCCGGTCGACAAAGCCGACGAGGTCGGCACGCTCCGCCGCCGAGAACGGCTTGAGCACGAAGGCCGCCGGGTCCTGGCGACCGGGTGGACGGCCGATACCGGCACGAACGCGCAGGAAGTCACCCGTGCCGATAGATCGACGGATGCTCCTCAGCCCGTTGTGGCCGTTGTCGCCCCCGCCGAGTTTGACTCGCAGTGCACCGAACGGGAGGTCAAGCTCGTCATGGACCACGACGAGGTGATCCGGCTCAATGCCGTAGAACGCCATCAGCGCCGACACCGGACCACCCGACTCATTCATGAACGACAAGGGCTCGGCGAGCACTAGCCGCTGCATGGACCCCGGTGTTCCGAGCTTCGCCTCGGCCACCAGTGCATGCCCACGCTTGTGACGAGCAAGGGACCCCCCGGTGCGCGCCGCGAGCACATCGATGACGAGGAAGCCGATGTTGTGACGGGTGGCCGCGTACTCCGGACCGGGGTTGCCCAGCCCGGCGATGAGCCACGGGCCGGTGGTCATCCGCTACTCGGCAGCAGCCTCGGCGCTGGCCCCTGCAGCAGCCTCGGCGCTGGCCTCCGCAGCCGCCTCGGCCCTGTTCGCCTCCGCGTACTCCTCGGCCTTGTGCTCCGCGTCCGCGACCGCGTGCGCTGCGGCCTCGGTGGGATCCTCGCCAGCAGCGACGGCCTCTTCGAGGGCCTGCACCGCAGCAGCGGCATCCATGCCGGCCTCCTCAGCTGCCTCCGTCGCCGCGGCGATCGCGTCGGCCATCGCCGTCCGCTCACGCGCCTCGTCCTCGGTGATGATCACGAGGTCGACGTGCTCCAGGGTCCGCTTGACGGGGTCACGCTGAATATCGCGCGGCTTGGTCAACAGTTCCTTGCCGTCGAAGGAGATCGCCAGAACGACGCGGGGCTTGCGCAACGCGAGGTCCAGCGCATGGGTCTCGAAGGCGATGTGCACGAGATCGGTGCCACTGCCGTAGATGACGCCGGGCGTGCTGCCGGCACGGCGGATACGGCGGGCTGCGCCCTTGCCGAAGTCGGAGCGGGGGGAAGCGGTCAGGGCGACGGTGGTCACGTCAGAACTCCTCGGTAGTGGTCGGTCACCTCGGCCACGCCGGTGGGCGCCGACCTTCGTCGATCACGGTTGCGGTGAGGCCCACGATCTGCGGGATCCGCCGCCACCCTCGCCGAGGATGCCCTCAGACTACCCGGGGCACCGGTGCCGTAGGCAGGCGCCCCGGCCCGTGCGCACCTCAGGCCCGGGACAAGTGAGCTTCAGGGCCCCGATGGGGGGGCCTGAAGCTCACTTGTCCCGCGTCGCGGGAGAAACGAGTCAGTGGGAGGAGGACTCGGGGTCCATCGGGTCGCCCTCGAACATGCTGGTGACGGACCCGTCAGTGAACACCTCGGTGATCGCCTTGGCCAGGATCGGGGCGATCGACAGGATCGTCAGCTTCCCGAACTGCCGCTCGGCCGGGATGGGCAGCGTGTTCGTGACGATGACCTCCGAGATGCGCGAGCCCTGCAGCCGCTCCTTGGCCGGGTCGCTGAGGATCCCGTGCGTCGCGGCGACGATCACGTCCTTGGCACCGTTCTCGAACAGGGTCTCGGCCGCCTTCACGATGGTGCCGCCGGTGTCGATCATGTCGTCGACGAGGACGCATACGCGGTCGCGGACATCGCCGACGACCTCGAACACCCGAACCTGGTTCGGCACGTCGGGATCGCGGCGCTTGTGGATGATCGCCAGGGGTGCACCGAGGATGTCGGTCCAGCGCTCGGCCACGCGCACACGGCCCGCATCGGGTGAGACCACCGTGATCTCCTCACGGGGCACCCGCGACGCGACGTGCTTGGCGAGCAGCGGCATCGCGAACAGGTGGTCGACCGGGCCGTCGAAGAAGCCCTGGATCTGCGAGGTGTGGAGGTCGACAGTCATGAGGCGGTCCGCCCCGGCGGTCTTGAACAGGTCGGCGATCAGCCGGGCCGAGATCGGCTCGCGGCCGCGATGCTTCTTGTCCTGCCGCGCGTATCCATAGAAGGGGACGATCACCGTGATGCGCTTGGCCGATGCGCGCTTGAGCGCATCGATCATGATCAGCTGCTCCATGATCCACGTGTTGATCGGCGTGGTGTGGCTCTGCAGCACAAAGGCATCGGTGCCACGGACCGACTCCTCGAAGCGGACGAAGATCTCGCCGTTGGCGAAGTCGTACGCCATCGTCGGGGAGAGCGGGATGCCGAGGTTCGCGGCCACCTCCTCGGCCAACTCCGGATAGGAGCGTCCCGCGAGGAGGACCAGTCGCTTCTGCGTGGGCGCCGACATGTGGGTCACCGTTGGACTCCTAGGCCGTCTCGGAGGGTGGTTGTGACGAGGTCGATCCGGAGGAATCCTGCCGTGCGCGCTCGGCGGCCTCCGCAGCGGGTGAGCCGGGGCGCCGGCGCTCCACCCACCCCTCGACATTCCGCTGGCGGGCCCGGCCGACTCCCATCGCGCCGGGGGGCACGTCGTCGGTGATGACGGAGCCGGCCGCCGTGTATGCGCCGTCGCCGACCGTCACCGGCGCGACGAGCATGGTGTCGCTGCCGATGCGCGCGTGGGCGCCGACGACGGTGCGGTGCTTGTCGACGCCGTCGTAGTTGACGGTGACTGTCGCCGCACCCACGTTCGCGCCCTCACCGATGTCGGCGTCGCCGACGTACGACAGGTGGGGCACCTTCGCACCGTCGCCGATCGTGGAGTTCTTGATCTCGACGTAGGCGCCGGCCTTGCTCCCGCGACCCAGCACCGTGCCCGGCCGCAGGTAGGTGAAGGGGCCTACATGCGCGTCATCGCCGATCACCGCCAGCTCGGCCCAGGTGTGGACGACCTCTGCGCCGGAGCCGACCTCGCACGAGGTCAGGGTCGTACCAGGGCCCACGGTCGCACCCGAAGCGACCGACGTGGGGCCGCGCAGGATCACCTGCGGGCGCAGGAGCACGTCGGGGGCGAGCTCAACGTCGACATCGAGCCAGGTCGAGGCCGGGTCGACCATGGTGACGCCCGCGCGCATCCAGCGATCGTTCAGCCGATCGCGCATGGTGGCCGCGGCCTCGGCGAGCTGGACCCGGTCGTTGACGCCGAGGATCTCGTCGGAGTCCACGCACACCGACGCGGAGACGACCAGGCCGTCGCCGCGCATCACGGAGATGACGTCGGTCAGGTACTCCTCGCCCTGCGCGTTGTCGGTCGTGAGCCGACCGAGAGACCGCGCAAGCGCCTCCGGCTCGAATGCGTACATTCCGGAGTTGATCTCGTCGATGAGCAGCTGTGCATCGTCCGCATCGCGATGCTCGACGATGCCGGTGACCTCACCGTCGGCCCCGCGGACGATGCGCCCGTATCCAGTGGGATCGGCCACCCTGGCCGTCAGCACCGTCGCCGAGGCCTGAGTCGACTCGTGCTCCAGCAGCAGCGCGACGAGGGTGGGGCCGCTCAGCAGCGGGGTGTCGCCGGTGAGGACGACCACCGGGCCGCCCCGCGCGGTGATGCCCTGGTCCGCCAGGCCCGCCAGGGCGATGCGCACCGCGTGCCCCGTCCCGTTCTGCTCCTCCTGGACGACGGTCACGACCCATGGGGCGATCTCCGCGAGGTGCGCGTGCACCTGGTCGCGGCCATGGCCGGTCACCACCACGAGGTGATGGGGCTCGAGGGTGGCTGCCGCCTCGATGACGTGGCCCAGCAACGAGCGACCGGCGATCGGGTGGAGCACCTTCGGGATCGCCGACCTCATCCGAGTTCCCTCGCCGGCGGCGAGGATGATGACGACGGACGGACGACTCGCGCTCACAGGGGTCCTCCGTCAGGTCGGGCGCAGCGCACCGCGCGATCGGCCGGGGAAGGCAGCATCACCCTACCGAGCGGACGTCAGTCGCGGCCGAGGGTCGCCAGCTGACTGATGAACAAGCCGAGGAGGGCCATCCAGGTGCCGACGAGCAGGGTGTCCTGGACCTCCCACGAGGCCAGGTTCGCGATCAGCGTCCCCACGGCTGCGATCGTCACGGCCGCCAGGCCGAAGATGGCCCACTTGCGCTGCCGACCCTGGCTCATCGTCGACGAGCGCGTGTTGCCCCTGCCGGTCACGGCCTGGAAGAGGCCGGCGATCCCGAGGAGCAGCACGGCAGCGCCGAGCAGCCAGCCCAAGGCCCCCCACTCCGACACCGGTGCCTGCACGAGGGCCACGACGAGGGTGATCGCCGCGACAACGACGTACCAGATCCCCAGGCCCCGCTGCTGACGTGCTGTCCATGCGGCCATGTGGGCTCCTTCGGAGGTGGGCGTGACTGTCCGTGGCTACTTGATGGTGACGTCGGTCGTGACCGGGGAGAACGCCCAGCTGGACACCTTGACGGCGTAGTCCCCCGGCGCGCTCGGGTTCACGACCGCGGCCTTGCGGATCGTGATCCGCAGCTTCGACGACGGGAAGGTGCCCTTGAGCGCCATGTTCAGGACGGCGTCCTTGCCGTTCTGGGTCCAGCCGCACTGGAACACCTCCGCAGGCGCCTTGACCTGGACGAGCTTCTTGGGGCAGGCGCCGTCGCCGAAGGGCAGCATGCTCATCGCCATGAAGCCGGTCAGCGTGACGTCGACGGAGATGTCCGCGTACTGCTCCTGGGCGACGGTGGCGTTGACTATGACGTTGGCCCGCTTGCCGGCCTTGGGCGGGGCGACGGTCACCTTGTCGAGGGTGACGTCGACAGCGGCCTGGGCGACAGGCGCCGCGACGAGACCGCCAGCGAGCACGGCCACGGCGACGGCCACGCCGGTGAACATCCCGCGCATGTTCTCCTCCTGAGGTCATGGGCCGACGGGCCCGCCGCCGCATTGTGCCAGTTGGGGATTCCGGACGATTGCGGTTCTGAGAAGGCTCCAAGAGTTCCCGGGGCGCTCATCGTGTGCAAGGCGCCGGGCATGAACCGTGCAACGAGTCTGCTTCTCGGTGGTGTCACCCTCGTGGCGCTGACGATGACAGGGATTCCCGCCGCGGCTGACTCCGTCACCGAAAGCGCCAAGCCCGCAGCGCAGACAGGCGGCCGAGCGGTCGTCGTCATCGAGGGTGGCGGCAGCGCCCACGCCTTCACGACCCCATGGGCTGCCTGCGATCGCGGACGGCCGACCTACATCCAGGGGCTCGTTGATGCCGGCCTGCCCGTCTTCACCGCACCCGGCTTCGGCAACCTGTACGGAAGCACGTTCGGCAAGACCGGGTGCCCGCCCCAGCCCCCGTTGGAGGTCCAGTGGAACACCACCGGGTATCCGACCCAGGCCGGGCAGGCCGTGCTCGGCTTCCTGGGGTATCTCAACGAGACCTACGGTTACACGACATTCGACCTCGTCGGTTACAGCTATGGCGGCGTGGTCGCGCGTGCGACCATCGCCGCGCTCAAGCGTCAGCCACCTGCCGCTTCGATGGCGCCGGGCTTCTCGTACGCGCGCTCGGCCGTCGATGCCGGTGTGAGCATCCCCACACTTGTGACGCTGAACTCGCCCCACCTCGGCGCGCCCACGTACGACATCGCGTCCGATCCGGCCCGCTTCACGGCCCAGGTCGCCAGGAGCTGGGGCCGCCAGTACGCCGAGGCAGGCCGTGGCCTCGCCATCTACGAGAGCCAGGGTGGCGCCGGGGCCATCCATGTGCTCGAGACGGGTGGCCACGCAAAGCCGGGGCCCACCAGTTGGGACATGCAGCAGGTCGGGGCGCTTGACGGGGTCGCCGTCACGCTCATCGCAGGCAATTACTGCGGACGTGAGTGCGGCAACGCCGACACCCCGCCGAGCAGCACACCGGCGGGTCGCCTGCGCACCGACGGGACCGTTCCCGTCTACAGCCAGTTGATCCTCCCCTGCACCACGTCCTGCCCGAAGCCGCCAGGCTCGGTGTACGTCCCACCTGGCATGCTCCCGACCACGGTCGTGCGCAAGGTCTTCCCGACCCTTCACTCCACGTTCGACACTGATCGGCTCGGCCTGCCCGATGCGCTCTCGGTGTCCAAGGACCCCGCTGCGATCGCCTATCTCACGTCGACGATCACCGGGGCCTGGGCGTCAGCGGGGGCTCCGCTGCTCTCCCGGCCCTAGCGATCGGGGCGGCTCCCCGGGGAGGGGTCGAACCTCCGTTGACGGATTCAAAGTCCGCTGTCCTGCCACTAGACGACCGGGGAACGCGAGCCGAACTCTCGGCGGCGTGGGAGCATTCAACTTGACGTCGTTACCTACGCCACCGTAACCTACGGAACCGTAGGTATATCGCCTGCGCAACCGAGGGAGACCCATGACCGCCACCCCCGAGCTCACCTCCACCACCCGGCCGGAGGAGCTGCAACTCCAGGGCGTGGGCATGCGGGTGACCATCGGGGTGTTCATCGTGATCCCGCTCCTCGCCGTCGTCGCCGCGATCCCTGTCGCGTGGGGCGGCTGGCTGTCCTGGGTCGATGTGCTGCTGCTTGTCGGGTTCTACGCCCTCACCGCGATCGGCATCACGATCGGATACCACCGCTACTTCACGCATGGCAGCTTCAAGGCCGGTCGCGCGACGAAGATCGCCCTCGCCATCACCGGCTCGATGGCGCTGCAGGGCTCGATCCGCCAGTGGGTGGCCGATCACCGCAAGCACCACAAGTACTCCGACGAGGTCGGCGACCCCCACTCCCCGTGGCGGTTCGGCACCACACCGCGCGCCGTGGCGAAGGGCCTGTACTACGCCCACGTGGGCTGGCTGTTCGACGAGCAGCAGAGCACCATCGAGAAGTGGGCCCCCGACATCAAGGCTGACAAGGACCTTGAGGCCGTGTCCCGCTGGTTCCCGGCGATCGTTGCCGCCTCTCTGCTGCTGCCTGCCGTGCTCGGCGGGCTCATCACGTGGTCCTGGGTCGGCGCGCTCACCGCGTTCTTCTGGGCCGGACTCCTGCGCATCGCGCTGGTCCACCACATCACGTGGTCGATCAACTCCATCTGCCACGTGTTCGGCAAGCGTCCCTTCAACTCCCGCGACATGTCGAGCAACGTGTGGTGGCTTTCGGTTCCGTCGCTCGGTGAGTCATGGCACAACCTGCACCACGCAGAGCCCACGGCCGCGCGCCACGGCGTGTTCAAGGGCCAGATCGACCCGAGCGCAGTGATCATCCGCGGCATGGAGCGCGCCCGGCTGGTGCACGACGTCCGCTGGCCGAAGCCGGAGCGCATCGTCGGCAAGCTCGTCGATCCCTCGATGGCCCACCGTGTCCGGGGCTACCGGGCTCCGGTGGATACCGCCAGCTGAACGGCCCGAGCACTTCCATGACGTCGCTGCCCGCGGATCTCGAGGAGTCGGACGAGACCTCCAACGTCAGCCAGCTGACCCCCCGCACCCCGCGGCGCGCGGAGGCGCGTGAGCGCACGCGCATGAGCGGCCAGGAGCGCCGCGAGCAGCTGCTCGACGTGGGGCGCCGCCTCTTCGCACGCAAGGGCTTCGAGGCGGTGAGCGTCGAGGAGATCGCCGCGAAGGCCAACGTCTCCAAGCCCGTCGTCTACGAGCACTTCGGCGGCAAGGAGGGCCTTTACGCCGTCGTCGTCGACCGCGAGATGGGCTACCTCCTCGACTCCATCACGCAGGCCCTGGCGATTCCGGCGAAGGGCGAGACCCCCGTGCACCCGCGCACGCTGCTCGAGCGGGCCGGCATGGCCCTGTTCGACTTCATCGACCGTGACCCCGACGGTTTCCGGATCCTCGTGCGTGACACCCCGGTGGTCCGCACGCCCGGGTCGGAGGGGCGCGGCACGTTCGCTGGACTTCTCGTCGACGTGGCGGAGCAGGTGGACGACCTGCTGGCCCGGCAGTTCAAGCAGCACGGCCTGTCGACCAAGTGGGCGCCGATGTACTCGCAGATGCTCGTCGGCATGGTGGCCCAGACGGGCATGTGGTGGCTCGATGTGCGCAAGCCGAAGAAGGAGGAGGTCGTGGCCCATCTGGTCAACCTCGCCTGGAACGGCCTGCAGACCCTGGAGCCCAGGCCCCGCAGCGTGACGATCCCGCGCGACTGACGCCTGCAGGGCCGGCTCGTCGCCGATCCTCTCGACGACGTGAATCTCGACATCAAGATTCTCGCCTACCATGAGGCCGTGCCCGACGACGTCGACCTGATCATCGAGGCCTGGCAGCGCGAGCGCCCGGACCTCGATGTCACCCCTCTGCATGCCCTGTCGCGGCTCACGCGCTTCGCCCAGCGGCTGGACCGCGAGCGTCGACGCTCCTTCGCCCTCCATGGCCTGGCGACGTGGGAGTTCGACGTGCTCGCTGCTCTGCGCCGTGCCGGGGAGCCCTACGCCCTGTCGCCCGGCAGCCTGGGAGCGCTGACCCACGTGACGAGCGGGACCATGACCAACCGGATCGACCGACTGCAGGAGCGAGGGCTCGTGGACCGCCAGCCCGATCCGAGCGATCGACGCGGCGTCCGGGTCGTGCTGACGGCGTCCGGGCTCGCCGCGGTCGACTCCGCACTCCAGGATCTCGTCGGCAAGGAGCGCGAGATCCTCGCACCGCTCACCGCAGCGGAGCGTGACGAGCTCGCCGACCTCCTGCGCCGTCTCATGGACAACCCCGGTCAGGACCTGGAGAAGTAGCGCTCCAGCCCAGCGAGGAGCCACTGCGCGTACTGGCGCTGGCCGGCAGCCGACTCCATGCGACGCGCATCGACCCGATCGCGCATGTTCCCCAGCTCCACGGTGACCGTCGGCACGTCGCTGAAGTTCAGCCCTGTGGTGTTGGTGGAGACCATCAGCTGGTCGCGGATGTAGTTCGACCGGGGTGCGCCGGCATCCGCCATCCCCGAGATCATGGCCCGCGCCAGTCGACGACCGGGCCGGACGACGTCCTCCGTCCACCCCTTCACCAGCCCCGGGGCGAGCACGAAGAAGCCGCGATTGCCCGAGGAGGAGCCATCGGCATGGATGCTGACCATCGCGTCAGCGCCGATGCGGTTCGCGTGCCCGGCACGGTCCCAGACGCATGGACCCCACGCCTCGCGCGAGTTGGTCTTCCGGGTCAGTTCGACCCGGGCACCCGCCGCCTCCAGCATCCCCTTCAGCTGCTTCGCGACGCGCCAGTTGAACGTGGCCTCGGGCAGGCCGTTGGCGGTCGCCGTACCCGTCGTGTTGCACCCCTTGACGGTGGTGCCGTTCCACTTCGTCTGCGCCATCTGCTTCGCGAAGCGCGGGTTGGCGTTGCCGAGCTGGTGGCCTGGATCGAGCAGGATGAGCCGCCCTTCGAGCGGACTCTCCGGCTGCGCCTGGGCGGGAGCACCGTGCAGGAGCAGGGCCGCCGACGCAGCTAGCGCTGCGGCGATGCCCACGACCCTCACAGCGTGGCCAGCATCCGGGAGTTGCCAAGGGTGTTCGGCTTGACGCGCTCGAGGCCGAGGAACTCAGCGACACCCTCGTCGTAGGACTGCAGCAGCTGCTCGTAGACGCCGGGGTCGACGGGTGCGTCCTCGATGAGTTCGAAGCCGTGCCGCTCGAAGAAGGGGACGGCGAATGTCAGGCAGAACACCCGACGGACCCCGACCTCGCGGGCCCGGTCCATCAGCGCGGTGAGCAGCAGCGAGCCGAGCCCTTGGCCCGCATGCTCCGGGTCGACCGCGAGGGTGCGCACCTCTGCGAGGTCCTCCCACATCACGTGCAGGGCTCCGCACCCGACAACCTGGCCGTCCTCCTCAGCCACGAGGAACTCCTGGATGTCCTCGAACAGCGTGACGGTCGCCTTGGACAGCAGTCGCCCGTCCGGGGAGTAGAAGTCGACGAGGGAGCGGATGGCGCGCACGTCGCCGGTGCGGGCCGGACGGACGGTGGTCATGCCTGCCCCGGCTTGACGAGCGGGAACAGGATCGTCTCGCGGATGCCGAGACCGGTGAAGGCCATGAGCATGCGGTCGATGCCCACGCCGACGCCACCCATCGGAGGCATGCCGTGCTCCATGGCACGCAGGAAGTCCTCGTCGAGGTGCATCGCCTCGGCGTCACCTCGATCGGCGAGGGCCGCCTGCTCGATCAGCCGCTCCCGCTGGATCACCGGGTCGACGAGCTCGGAGTAGCCGGTACCGGACTCCATGCCGTTGATGTACAGGTCCCACTTCTCGACGACACCCGGCTTGGTGCGATGACCACGCACCAGCGGCGAGGTGTCGACCGGGTAGTCCATGACGAACACCGGGTTGACGAGCGTCGACACCACGTGGTGCTCGAACAGCTCCTCCGCGAGCTTGCCCGGCACGGCCGTCGGGTGGAAGCCGATGTCGTCCTTCTCGCACAGCGTGACGAGGCGGTCGCGCGGCGTCGCGGGCGAAACCTCCTCACCGATGGCCTCCGACAGCGAGGAGTAGAGGTCGATCTCGGGCCATTCACCCGAGAGGTCGAGCACGGTGCCATCCGGGTGCTCGACGACGCACGAGCCAGTGGCCGCCACTGCCGCCTCCTGGTACACCTCGCGGGTGATCCGGGCGACCTCGCGGTAGTCGAGGTACTGGGCGTAGAACTCCAGCATCGTGAACTCCGGCGAGTGTGTGCGATCGGCGCCCTCGTTGCGGAAGTTGCGGTTGACCTCGAACACCCTCTCGAGTCCGCCGACGACGGCGCGCTTGAGGAACAGCTCGGGGGCGATGCGCAGGTAGAGGTCGATGTCGAACGCGTTGGAGTGGGTGACGAAGGGCCGGGCCGCCGCGCCGCCGTGGAGCGTCTGAAGCATGGGGGTCTCGATCTCCAGGAAGCCGCGCTCCGCCAGGCTGCGCCGCACCGAGGCGAGGACCTCCACCCGCGTCCGTGCGACCTGCTGGGCCTCCGGGCGGACGATGAGGTCCACGTAGCGCTGGCGCACCCGCGTCTCCTCGTTGAGGGCCTTGTGGGCGACGGGCAGCGGGCGCAGGGCCTTGGCCGCCATCCGCCACTCGTCGGCGAGCACCGACAGCTCGCCCCGCTTGCTGGAGATCACCTCGCCGGCGACGAAAACGTGGTCGCCGATGTCGACGAGGTCCTTCCAGTCCGCGAGCGACTCCTCGCCGACATTGGCCAGCGAGAGCATCGCCTGCAGCTCGGTACCGTCGCCCGCCCGCAGAGTCGCGAAGCACAGCTTGCCGGTGTTGCGCTGGAAGATGACCCGGCCCGCGACGCCGACGCGGACCCCGGTGCTGGTGTCCGGCTCGAGGTCCGGGTACGCCCGGCGCACGTCGGCGAGGGACGCGGTGATGGGCAGGCCGATGGCGTAGGGCTCCATGCCCCGGGCCGCGAGCGCCTCGCGCTTCTCGCGACGGATCCGCATCTGCTCCGGGAGGTCGTCCTCCGGATCCGTGACGGGATCGGTCGCTTCGCTGGTCACAGCGCCCAAGGCTATGCCTCATAGGCTGCCCGCATGACCGACGGTCCCGCTCCCGGCCCCGAGTGGCCTGCTCCCGCGCCGATCCGCGGGGTGATCTTCGACATCCACTCGACGCTGGTAGACCAGGGCGACGCGACCGCCTGGCTCGATGCGGCCCTTGCCGTCGCCCCTCATCCCCTCGACGCCGGTGAGCGGTCCACGCTGATCGCCTTCCTCGACCGGATCTGGGAGGGCGCACGCATCAGCGATCCGACGAGCTCGCGCGACCTGTCGTTCGAGGCGCACTCGCGGGTCTTCCACGAGCTGATCGCTGCCGGCCCGAATGTCGACCGCAGCCTCGCGAATGCGCTCTACGAGACCATGCTCGCGACGTGGCACGCCTATGACGACGCCGCTGCGACGCTCCTCGAGCTGCGCGCTGCCGGCGTCCGCACCTGCCTGCTGTCGAACGCAGGGGTGCCGATCCGCGAAGTCCTCGACCGCGAGGGAATGGGCGGCACCTACGACGAGATCGTTCTGTCGTACGAGGTGGGCAGTGTGAAGCCGGACCCACGCATCTTCCGGATCGCCCTCGAGCGCCTCGCCCTGCCTGCCGCCGATGTGCTGATGGTCGGCGACAACGCACATGACGACGGCGGCGCCGCAGCGCTGGGGATCCGCACGCTCATCCTGCCGCGCACCAGCGGCCGCATCCACGGCCTCGCCGCAGTCACCGCACTCGTCAGCGGCTTCAACGCAGTGCGAGCGGACTAGTCCTGGTTCTTCTCGTACACCAGGCGCAGTCCGGTGAGTGTGAGCTCGGGATCGTGGTGGGTGATGGTCTGCGACTCCGGCACGACGATCGGCGCGAGGCCACCTGTCGCAATCACCGCGGTCACGTCACCGAGCTCCTCCACGATGCGGTCGACGAGACCGTCCACCTGCCCCGCGAAGCCGTAGAGCGCCCCGGACTGCAGTGCCTCGACAGTGTTCTTGCCGATCACCGACCTTGGGGCGACGAGCTCCACCTTGCGCAGCTGCGCGGCGCGCGATGCGAGCGCGTCGAGCGAGATCTCGATGCCCGGCGCGAGTGCCCCTCCGAGGAACTCGCCCTTCGCGGAGACGACGTCGAGGTTCGTCGAGGTGCCGAAGTCGACGACGATGCAGGGGCCGCCGTAGAGGTGGTGCGCGGCGATCGTGTTGACGATCCGGTCGGCGCCCACCTCCTTGGGATTGTCGGTGAGCACGGGCACGCCCGTCTTCGTCCCCGGCTCGACGATCACGGTCGGGACGTCGGCGAAGTAGCGGCTGAGCATGCCACGCATCTCGCGCAGCACCGCAGGCACCGTGCTGCACAGGGCTATGGCCGTGACCGGGGCGGAGCCCTCGAGCAGGCCTCGGAACATCAGCGCCATCTCGTCCGCCGTCTGCCGGGCGTCCGTCTTGATCCGCCACGAGTACCGGAGGTCCTCGCCGTCGAACATGCCGAGCACGGTGTTCGTGTTGCCGACGTCGATCGCGAGCAGCACTACGACTCCTGACGCAGGTCGGCACCGATGTCGAGCACCGGGGCCGAGTGGGTGAGGGCTCCGACGGCAAGGTAGTCCACGCCCGTGGCGGCCACCTCGGCGGCAACGTCCAGGGACAGGCCCCCGGAGGCCTCGAGGCGTGCCCGACCCGCCGTCAGGCGCACGGCCTCGAGCATCTGCTCCGGGGTGAAGTTGTCGAGCAGCACGAGGTCGGCGCCGGCCTCGAGCACCTCCGACAACTGGTCCATGGAGTCAACCTCGACCTCGATGTCCAGGCCCGGGAAGCGCTCGCGGACGAGGTCGAATGCCTCGGCCACACCGCCGGCCGCGACGACGTGGTTGTCTTTGACCAGGGCCGCATCGGACAGCGACATGCGGTGATTGACCCCGCCACCGCACCGCACCGCGTACTTCTCCAGTCTGCGCATCCCTGGCGTGGTCTTCCGGGTGTCGCGGATGCTCGCGGACGACCCGTCGATGGCATCGACCCACCTGCGCGTCGCTGTCGCGATGCCGCTGAGGTGGCCGAGCAGGTTCAGCGCCGGCCGCTCCGCCCGCAGGAGGTCATGCGTGCGACCGCTGACCGACACGATGACGGCTCCCGGCTTGACGCGAGTGCCGTCCGGGGTCCGGACCTCGATGGTCGCCTCGGGCCCGCAGACCGTCGCGAAGACGGCGGCTGCGACGGGCGCTCCCGCGGTGACCCCCGGCTGGCGGGCAACGAGGTCCAGCGTCGCGCGCTGGTCGGCCGGCACCGTCGCCACCGTGGTCACGTCGACACCACCGTCGAGATCCTCCGCCAGCGCCGCATCGATGAGCGCAGCGAGCGCCGCAGGGTCGATGCCGATGACGGCGAGCGCCTCCACGATCGCCGGGGGCCACGGGGTCGTCATTCGGGTCCTCCCGT